>BNJS01001667.1_pt1 | contig 253801 bp, 266 predicted proteins | sample 8540461 | NCBI WGS metagenome assembly BNJS01 (sample SAMD00202454, study PRJDB9452) | human saliva metagenome | isolation source: human saliva | place: Japan | reverse complement strand
GCCACCCACCGTCACCGACGTGCTGCGCCTGGCAACGCTCTGCAGTGACGTCTCCTAGCCGAGCCGTGCCGGTTCCCCATCCTTCTCCCACGCGCAGCGACGCCAGCTGCTGGGTCTGCCCGGCACCGTCAGCCGGGTCCATGACAGCCCGACAACTCGCGCCAAAGGATGGCCGCGCATACGGTGCAACCTGGTCCACCACCTGCCCCAACGACCGCGCGCCGCTTCACACGCCACCAGCTGCTCGCAGGTCGCCTCAGGAGGCCGAAGCGATTCACCCCGCGGGCTCGCACGCGCGTCCAGGTGAACTCTTCGTCTGCTGTCCACGCCCGCCCGGGAGTCTTCGCCCGCCGGCTCAACCACCTGCTGCGGCTGTGCGCCGACGGCACCCGCCCGCAAGCGCGTGATCTCCTGATTCGCCAGGTGCGCCAGGTCTCCGTGCCGGTCCTGGTGCGCCTGTGGGAGTACTTCTCACTCCCAGGCAGATGCCCTGCAATGGCAGGTCGTCGCCATCGGCGACCACAGGCACCAAGACGCGCCACCCTCCACCCCGCCCCGGCCCCGCCGACGCGGCGTGTTCACCCTCGAGGCCCTGCGCAGCAACGCACCTGGGCAGATCGCCGCCGCGACTCAGGACTGTGAGGCTACACAGCTCCGTTTGGGACTGCGATCGCGCTCACCAGGTATGCACCCCAGGACCAACCAACTGCCGCCACCGGTGAGCGATCCACTTCTTCCTGCACTGGCCGACCTGCCAGAACACAGCGGGCATCAGGGCCTGCCGGACCTCTGCCGCCGAGGCAGCCCGGCACCAGGCGGACCGGACTGTCCGGCCTTCTTCGTCACCAAGGACCCGCACCGAGCAGATCCGCCTACCACAACCTGCGCAAGACGGCGCCGCACCCGGCGACCTCACCTCAGCGCCCGATGGTGCGGCCGGTTCATCGACGTCACCCAGCCGTGCGCGCGCAGCAGGGTAGCACCTTCGCTCGTGACGGTCCACCCTTCTCCACCACCGGCTCAGTGGTGCCCGAGTGCTGGGCGGGGCGATGGCCCCGGCGCCCAGCCCGCAGAGCGGGGAGTCTTCAAGGCCTCCACCGTCATCACGCCATCGACAATTCCCCACGTTCAACGCTACGCCCTTCGTCATCGACCTCCCCGACGCCACCTCATCTGGTGGACCTGCGTGAGGTGGGCGAGCACCAGGTGGCGAACCTGGATCAGCAACAGCAGGTCACAGCGCACCGCCGACCTGCTGGAGGGGCGGCGCTGCCTCGCGCACCTGCACAAGGCTGGCAAAACGACGTCGTCGAGACCCCGATGAGCCAGGTGGTCTTCAGTGAGGCAGGATCCTGCCGTGGCAGACCAAGCGGATATGGCACTGCTGGACGCGGAGGTCGCGGCGGAGGGCTCTCCGACGTGAACAGGGGCACCGAGGCCGGCAGTCAGGTAGTCTGGGCGATCCAGCCGCAGGGTGCTATCCTTCGCCTTCACATTTCTCTCAACCGTCCCCGGACACAGTCGGGCGGGACCCCAGCGGCCCGCCAGCTATGCTATATTGAGATCAGAAGGTGGTGAGCAGGAAGCCCACCGTGCACGGGCTGGTCGTCAATCGCGACACCGAGGCTGCATCACATTTGAACCACACTGATCTACATCACCAGTGATGATTCTGGTGCAGGAAGTACCATGCGAACCACCTGACACCAGTGATGACCTCATTGCCAGGCGCAGGGCTCACAGCATCCACATGAGCACCAGCTGCTGCGGGCCGGCCTCAGACCCTGGTCAGGTGGAAGCGCACGCCGCCGCGGCTCTCGGCGCCTCTGATCGGACGGCAGCGCCGCTCACGACATCAGGCGCCAGCCAGTGATCATCAACACCTCGGTATGGATCGATCACTTCCACCACTCGGACCCGGTACTCGTCAGCCTGCTGCACGAGGACGAGATCGATCACCATCCACTCGTAGCGGAGGAGCTGGCAAGTCACTCAGGGCCAGAGATGACGTTCTCAGCACCAGCGCACCTCCTCCATTCCGGTCCTCGCGACAACTACTGACCTGGTCGCCAGCCCATACACTGGGGCCGGGACTCAGCCACTCGATGCGCACCTGCTCGGCTCCGTCACGCTGGTCCTGGCGCCCCCTGCAATGGACACGCGACAAGCGAACTCCCGCGCTGCCGAAAGAACGCGGACTCTCACCGAAGGAACCGCCAGCCAGGCCTGACACAGGCCGCTTCACCAGCAGACCTGACTTGCTACGCTACAACGGCAGTTCAAGCACCCCCAGAAGACGGTCCGATGTCAGCCCCCAGAATCAGCCCCGTACCAGCCGCCGTACCAGCCCCAGTATCAGGCCGTGCCCTTACGGCAGCAGCGCCCCGCCAGAACCACGTCGGAAAACTGGTCGTGGCGATCATTCTGTTCGTCATCGGCCCATTGATGGGACTGGCCATCTGGGGTATCGGGTCGGTCATCACCGTCGCCAGCATCGCCACCAGTGGTGACGTCGTCACCAACGGACAGCAGGTCACCCTGAGCAGCAATGACGAACGTGCCCTGTACGTATCGAACGCCGCCGCCAACAACTGCACGGTCGCTGACCCTGACGGCAAGGAGGTCCCACCTCAACGGCGGGATGACCATCTCCAACAACGACGGCGACTTCAACTCGGTTCTCACCTTCAAAGCCGACAAGTCGGGAGACTACGGGTCTCTGCGAGGCCTGGATGACACCGAAGCGATCCTCGTAGGCCCCACCCTCACGTTCGGCGTTCGCGGTGCCCCTCGTCGCCGGCCCGGGCTGCGGGGGCGATCTGCTGGATCCTTGCCACCATCCTGCTGATCTGGCGCCACCGGGCCCTGGCCGCACAGAATCAAGCGGGCTGACCCCGATGAGGAACCGCTAAGCCAATCCCGCGTTCGAGGGTCTCGCGCTCCTCCTGCATGCCCTCATTCGCGAGGGGAACGTAACGGCCGGTCTCCTAGGTGGCGCCGTGGGCGACCCCCCAGAGCCAGATCGCCTCACACCTGGCGACCAGCTGCTCCTGCCGGCTCCGAAAGCTCCCCACGTGACACCGGCGCCATCCAGGGCCAGGTGCTTCTGCCGTAGACGACGAAGATCCGGTCCCCAGCGACGAACAGCCCGGAGCGGGACTCCGGCCAGACGCACGAGCGTCTTCCCACGCGAATGCCCTGCTCGTCCACGACGACCCGCTGGAAGCACTCGTAGATCTTGTAGAGCGGATACGCCATGGTCACCGGCCCGAGCAGAAGGAAGAGCACCGCGAAAGCCATATCCGATCCGCTGAGCGGCTTGGTCTCGAAGAACAGCTGCTGACCACCGATCACTAGGAACAGCACCCCCATACCGATGAGGAAGACCCCACCGCTGCACAGGTGCTCCTGACTCTGCGCCAGAGCGGAGTGCAGAACACTGCAGGCGGCTGCGCTGCAGCATCTTCTTCCGCCCCGTGCCGTCCACGAGCCGCCACGAGATGAGGGTCCTCACCGACAGCAACCTCCTCCGAGACACTCCACCCCCGCGCGTAGATGTAGTACCGCAGGTCCCTCCCACAGCCGCAGAGGCGCGGTCCTCAGAGCTTCCCCACGTCATCCCGATGACGCACCCGGGAAGCTGGATGGCATCGTCGTCGTCGCTGTTCTCGATCGTGATCCGGGTCCGATCAATCGAATCCGCTGTACGACGACGGCCCTCAGCCAGATTGAGCGTCGACAGCGAAAACCTCGAGGCCACCGACTCCCAAGGTCGAGGCTCGGTGAACAACAGGCGTCGCATGGCGATGCCGTCCTGGCTCAGCACCGTCTGACGCCGCAGGGTATTGATCGCCCAGACCACCGGAATACCGAACATGATCACCCAGATCATGGCGTCCTTGACTTCATACTCGGTGATGTAGGGGCTCATCAGCGGCAGAACGTTGTAGATCATGGCGGGCACCCCCACCACGAGCGCCAACAGCGCACAGCTGCGGATCATTGCCGAGCGCCGCAGGAGCAGGCGCCCATCAGACGTCTCCGTCGCCCACCACCGCATCGACTTCCCCAGCGTCTCATCGAACAGGTTCCCCCGACCGCCACCGCGGCCGTTGTCCCGCCATTCCATGCTCCGCCCTTTCCACGCCGCTGCAGGTCACCGGCACGTTGGGAAAGCGATCCACGCTCCCACCATCGGCCCTTCGTCACTGTAGTAGCGGGCGCGGCACCGATCTCGCGTTCTCCGATGGGCACCGTTCACCATCCCGTCTGCGACGTCGCCTCACGCGGACACACCATAGGGATCGAGCACTGTCCCCGGCGCTCAGTGTGCCGTCTCATGACTTCTGAGAATTTCAGATGTCATGACATCTCAAGACACCGCTTGAGTGTGTGTCTGCCAGATGGGAGAGCTGCTGCGTCGGTCCGTCGGAGGGGACCGGCCCGGTCTCTGTGGTGGCTGCCGGCGTCGTCTAGCGCGCACTGCACGAGGGTGGGGTGCTACTGGAGGAGGGTCGGCACTTTGCAGGTGGGACCTTCGCAGTATGCACAACCCTTGGTTAGTAGATCCCGACCCTCGTGGAACAGGCCAACTCGAGGTGAGACTCAAAGCGGAGCCGGCGACGACGGCGCAACAGCACACGAGCGGGGGCTCCGACCGGCGAACCGGTCGGAGCCCCCTGTCTCAGTCCTCCTCAGGGAAGGACCCTCAGTGGCGATCAGGCCTTCTTGGCCTCGTCAATCGCGCGCACGGAACTTCGCGAGCTGCTCCTCGATGGCCTCGGGCAGCTTGTCACCGAACTGCTTGTAGTACTCCTCGGTGTCGTCCATCTCGGCGGCCCAGGCCTCGTCGATGTCGAGCATCTTGGCCCACTCCTCCTCGCCCAGGTCGGAGGCCCTCGAGGTTGAAGTCCTCGAACTTGGGGTAGCGGCCGGTGACGCCGTCGATGGCCCTCGACCTCGCCGGAGGCGCGGCGCACGATCCAGTCGAGCACGCGGGAGTTGTCGCTGTAGCCGAGCCAGATGAATCTGCTCGTCTCGTCCTTGCGGAACCAGTTGACCTGGTAGACCTTGGGAACTTGTCGCCCAGCTTCTCCTGCATCTCCAGCCAGTGCGACCAGTAGTCTGGCCATGTGGTAGCCGCAGAAGCGCAGCATGGCCATGGGGGTCGTGGCGCAGGAGCCGACCTGGCGTCCAGGGCGGCGGCGGTGACCAGAGGCCACGGCGGAGCCGATGAACACGCCGTGGGCGTTCTCGTACTGCCTCGGCAACCAGCGGCACGTTGGTGGCGCGGCGACCGCCGAAGAGGATGGCGTCGATGGCCACGCCCTCGGGGGCCTCCCAGTCGGGGCAGATGATCGGGCACTGCGAGGCCGGGGTGGTGAAGCGGCTGTTGGGGTGAGCGGCCTTCTTGCCCTCGGCTGCGTCGGCCGGGGTGAAGTCGTTGCCCTGCCAGTCGATGAGGTGCTCCGGCATCGGGGCGTCGATGCCCTCCCACCACACGTCACCGTCGTCGGTCAGGGCGACGTTGGTGAAGATGGTGTTGGCCTTCATGGTGTCCGATGGCCATCGCTGGTGTCGTAGGAGGTGCCGGGGGCGACGCCGAAGAAGCCGGCCCTCAGGGGTTGATGGCGCGCAGGCGGCCGTCGGGGCCGGGGCGCATCCAGGCGATGTCGTCACCGACGGTCTCGACCTTGTAGCCCGGGACAGGGCTGGAGCATGGCGAGGTTGGTCTTGCCGCAGGCGCTCGGGAAGGCGGCGGTGACGTGGTACTGCTTGCCGCTCTTCCTCGTCGGTCAGGCAGGATGCAGCATGTGCTCGGCCATCCAGCCGTCGCGGCGGGCGCTGGTCGAGGCGATGCGCAGCGCGCTAGCACTTCTGCCCAGGCAGGGCGTTGCCGCTGTAGCTGAACCGAAGGACCAGATCTCGTTGGTCTCGGGAAGTGGGTGATGTACTTCTCGTCGTTACAGGGCCAGGTGGTGTCCTTCTCGTGCTCGGCCAGCGGGGCGCTGACGGAGTGGGACGGCTCGACTCAGGGGCGGCCCTCAGCGATGAGGTCCATGGCGGCCGCACCCATGCGGGTCAGTGATCCGCATGTTGACCACGACGTAGGGGGAGTCGGTCAGCCTCGATGCCGAGCTGGGAGATGGGGCTGCCCAGCGGACCCATGGAGAAGGGGATCACGTAGAGGGTCCGGCCGCGCATGGCGCCATCGAACTCTCGTTGAGGATCTTCATCTCGGCCGGGTCGTACCAGTTGTTGGTCGGCCGGCGTCCTCCTCCTTCCCTCGGAGCAGATGAAGGTCCTGACCCACACGGGCGACGTCGCTGGGCAGGGGAGCGCGCGAGGAAGGAGTTGGGGCGCTTGTCGGGGTTGAGGGCGTGAACACGCCGGACTCCACCATCTCGGTGGTGAGGCGGTCCCACTCCTCCTGTGAACCGTCCGCGAAGTAGACGTTCTCGGGCTTGGCCAGCTCGGCGATGCGCGTGACGAATCTCGATGACATCCTCAGGGGCGTTAGCCGGCGCGGCGGCGCGGACGTCCTTCTCAGACACAGTCATGCGAGTCCCTTCCTTGGGTATGTTGATCCGGTGAGCGCGCCGTTGCCGACTCGCTCGGTCGAGAGCAATCCTCCCCCACCGGGCGCCCCAGGTCACATTGCCGAAGGTCCCAACTGGGCCTCTCTGCCCGGCCGGACCGGCATGTGATCGGCCACATTCGGGAGGATGGCGGCTTTTTGCCGCCTTTGAAACGGCGTCGTTCCGCCCTCAGTGAAGGTCCAGTGCGAGCGTGTAGCGTGCCCGCATGTCCGTCGCGCCGTCCTCCGCGTCCCGTTCCACGAGCTTCTGTCGCGCACTCTGTCCCGCCCGCCGACGCTCCGGGCGCTCCGACCGGCCGTCGTGGCGACCGCCGCCTGCCTGGCACCGTCGGCCCGCACCGCTCACATGGACATGACCATCCGCTCCCAGGGCAGCTACGACGTCGCCCTGAGATGCGCGATACCAGCGGAACCGTCTTCCTGAAGGAAAGGCCCCGACCGCTCGACCCTACTCCGACCCCACCGCTCCTGGCGTGCCCGCGGGCACCACGGTCAAGGCCACCCGCTCACCGGCGACGACGGACCCGGCTGCCAGGTCAGCATCAGCGGGGTCAAGGTCCCTCAGGCCTCGCAGGCCGATGCGAACACGATCGTCGTGCGCGACGGCGAGGTCTACAAGGTGACGATCCAGCCCTTCCCCTCGGACCCCTCCCAGGACGCCAACGGGGCCGCAGGCGCGCAGGGCAGCGCATCTCAGGCCCCCTGCCGCGCCATCGGGCGACTCGGGAGGCCCGGGCGGGGCCCAGCCGACCAGCACGTCCTTCAAGGGCGTCAGTCGACACCAAGGTCTCCGTCACCTTCCCGGCGCGGTGACGCAGTCCGGCGGGGGGAAGGTCTCGGGCACCACGGTCACCTGGGACGATCCGGACACGGTGGCCAAGGGCGTGAGCGCCTCGGGCTACGCCCAGGACTCGCGGGGCGTATCGTGGTGGAGTCGTTCCCGTGTCTGGCTGACCGCGGGGCTGGCTCTGCTCGGCGGAGCCCTGGCTGCGGCTATCCTCCGACGGCGCAGCAGAGGTCACGCACCCCGCAAGGCAGCGCAGGGGCGGCACTGAGCATTCCAACAGTCCCACGTAGACACGGCACCGAATTAGACTCGACGCATGAATCGCGACTCCCGCACCGTCAGACGACGCGTGGTAGCGGCGGTACTGACCGGCCTCGCACTACTGCTGTCCGGATGCGGGGCTCACTACGACTTCGTCATCCACGACAACGAGACCGCCGACCTGACCTACGTCATGTGGGACTCATCGGGGCTGTCACTCATCAGCAGGGAGAGCTGCACCCAGGACAAACTCGAGAAGTCCACCCCTCTACCTAAGGAAGTCAAGGCGGTCTACACCTTCACGTCCCACAACGGGCAGCCGGCATGCCAGGTCACGGCCAAGTCAGTTCCGCTCAATAACTTGCAGACCGACATCTGGACGATCAAGCACCAGGGCGGGAAGTACGTCTTCGACCTGTCCCCGAGGCGCTGAGCAAGCTCGGTAAGGACGACTCCTCCCTTCCTCCCCGGGCGCCTCGGCAGGGATGAAGATCTCGATAGCCGTGACCTTTCCCGAAGAGGTGACGAAGTCCAACGGGAGGATTGCCGACAACAAGGTCACCTGGGACAACGTGCTGGAGAGCTCTGAGGATCTCCATGCCGAGGGCGGGGACGGCCAGTTCCATCTGCAGTGGTGGATGATCGCGACGGGCGGCGCCGTCGTCCTCCTCATCATTGCCGGGGTCGTGGTGTACCTCCTGAGGACCCGCCGCGCCCGGCAGCTGGCTCCGGCACTGCCGTACGGCGAGGCCCTTCAGGGGGCCGCAGCAGCGACCAGCACCATGCCCCCGGAGGTCTGACGTCGGTCGACCCGCATCAGTCTCCCCCAGTCCCCTGCAGCCGATGCCGGGATCGACCTACCCCTATCCTGTCACCAACCTTCGCGACGGCTACGCCCCCTACCCCGACCCTGGGCCAGGACACCAGCACCTTCGCACCGCCTCAGGTCTCTGGAAGCGCAGGCGTCTTCAGCACCTACGGGGCCCAGCAGGGGACGTACCAGTCACCCGGACCGGGCTACACCCAGATGCCCTACCAGGAAGGGCACAGTCAGGCCGACTTCCGGCCGCCGCAGGAGCGCACCGGCGGCGGAGGTCAGAACGGGCAGTACTATCCGCCGTATCAGGGTGAGTAGTACTGCCGTTCGAACAGCCGCCGGGGAACCGAGGCAACGACTAGGGTGGCGCCATGAGCTGTGCCGTTGTTATCAGGAGAGTCCACGCCGTACTGGCTGCGTTGGCCGTTCTCGCTTTCATCGCCGCTATGGCCGTGGCCTCCTCTCCTGCTCACGCGGTGCCGCCCTGGAGAGGACAATAAGCTCATCATCACCATCGACATGAAAGTCACCGTCAAGAGCGATGACACCTTTTGAGGCGTCCTTCGTCATCACCGATAAGACGAACTACAGCCCTGATTCCTCCCATCACCAAGAACAGCTGCACGCTGGACTACTTCCTCGTGGAACCGAACATCTTTTCCCACGCTGAGACGACATTCGTTGACGGGAAGGACAAACGAGTCTGCACCATCACGACGAAGGGGAAGATTTCTGAGACCAACGGGACGATCAGGCACGAGAACGACGAGTACGCCATCGACACCAGCAGCATGGACAGACGCAAGACGCCGTCCCCGGAGCTGCAGCTGTTCTATGCCGCCACGTTCCCCGGAGAGGGTGACCCAGAGCCAAGGCGGAAAGGTCGAGGGGGAGGAGAAGAACACCGTCTCCTTCACGGACTTCAAGGGCCGGATCGTCAAGGGCAAGGGACCGTCCCGCCTCGGAAACGACGACCAGCAAGGTGTTGCCGTGGATCATCGAAGGCGTCGGCTCGCTCGTGGTCATCGGGCTCATCGCGATGGCGGTCGTTGTGCGACGTCGTCAGCGAAGCGGGCAGGGCGCTCCGGGTGCCGCCATGCAGGCCGTCCCCGTCCCGGGTCCTGAACCGCAGTCATCCCACCTCGGTCAGCCGGTTCCTCAGCAGTACCCCGGGCAATCAGTTGCACCTCAACCGAACCAGCAGCACCCGGGACAGCTGTCACCGCTCTACTCCCCTCCAGCACCGCCAACGGCTCCTACCCGCCCTCCCCCACGCAGGCGCCCCAGCAGCACGGCACCTGGCCGCCGCCGCAGCAGCACGGCACCTGGCCGCCGCCGCAGCAGTTCCAGTGAGGACCCCCGGAGCGGGGAACGATACCCATGACGATCCGGTTACAACCTGGCATCTGAACTGCTACTGTGTGGGCATGACACCTGCCATCGCCCACCGCCTCCCTAGGCCCCTGTCCGTCTTGACGGCTCTGCCGCACTCGCCCCTGTCCGCTCCTCTCGCCCTGGTCGGCGCCCCGACACGCCGCCCCGCTGAGGACGACAGCTCCGTCGGCATTGAAGGCTCGTTCGACATCGTGATCAACTCCGATGAGACGTACACCGCCAAGTTCGTGATGACCACCCGCACCGAGTTCCAGCTGAAGAAGTCGTGCACTCGAAGAAGCCTCTCAAAACTCCTGGCACCAAGGATGTCAAGAATGTAAGGTGAACTATAAAGAGGACGGCGACACCGCCACCTGCACCGCAGAGGGAAGTCAGAAGATCGCCGACGCCAAGGGACTGGTGAACCACAAGAATGGTGAGTACACCGTCGAGACCCTGATTTCGGAAACCGACGCCGCCGGCGATGACGTCAAATTCCTCTCAGTCGGTGACTTTCCCCGGCAAGGTCACCAAGGCCGACGGCGGCGAGGTCATGGGCAATAAGGTCTCCCTTCGCCGACGGCTCGTCTCACACGGTGACGGGCAAGGACGGATCCACCCCCATGTGGGTCTGGATCCTCACCGAGTCGTCGCCCTCGCGGTGATCGGCGCAGCGGCCACGTTCTTCATTCTCCGCAGCAAGAAGAACAAGCCCCAGACGCCCTACGGAACCCCCGCCCAGGGATATGACCCGAGCCAGGCCTTCCCGGCTCAGCCCGGACAGCAGACGGGTTACGGAACCCCAGGCTCAGCCCGGCTACGGCACGCCCGGCGAGCAGGCGGGCTACGGTGCCCCCAGGCGCAGCCTGGCCAGCAGCCCGGCTACGGAGCTCCCGGCCAAGGCACCTACTGACCCATTACTCCTCCCGTTGTTGTGGCCCTCAGATCTGACGATCCCGGGGCCACAACACCTTTCTTCGCGTCATCATTCCCCAGCGCGGAGAGCCCATCAGCACCGACCACCCTAGGGTGAGACTATGGCCGCCACCACCTCGATACCGCTCCCCTGGGGCGCTCGTCCTTCTGTCGCTTCTCTGACTCTGACGCTCCTGACCCTCCAAGTCACGCCGTCACCTCCGCCGCGCGCGACGATTCAGAGTCTTCGTTGTCCGTACGGGTCGTCATCAACCAGGACGACACCTACGACATGACCGTGATCGGACAACTCAAGAGCAAGTCCGCCTCCGACAAACGGGGAATGAAGGAGAGTTGCAACCCTTCTGATGCCGGAGGGCCGTTTGAAGACCTGAAAGCCTCGTACTCCGAGCGCAACGACCTTCCCACCTGTACCCTCACCGGCAAGTCGATCGGCCTCTCCGAGGTTGACGGATTCATCAAGCACAAGGACGACGAGTACACCCTCGACACTCAGAAGGGACAGTTTCCCTCCTCTTCCGCATACGGCATTGACTACAAGTTCTCCGTGACATTCCCCGGCGAGGTCACGGATGCAGACGGTGGCAAGGTCAGCGGGAACACGGTGACCTTCACCAAGCCTGGTAGGTATCGCGTCAGCGGCAAGGACGCGCCAGCCTTTCCCTGGATGTGGGTGATCGTGGGGGTCGTGCTGGTCGGAGCAATCGGCGCCGGTCTCTTCTGGTTCCTCAACCGCAAGAAGAAGGCACAGCAGCAGGCCCATGCGGTCAGCACCGCGGGGTATGCACCACAGCAGCCCCTACGCCCTGGGCAGATACCGGCTCCCGGCGCCGTACCTCCGTCCCCCTCTGGCTTCGTCGCCCAGGGCTACAACCACTCGGACAGAGCAGCGCGATGCCTCCGGGGCTGTACCGCCTCCTTCCAGCTATCCACCGCCTCCCCTCCTCCACCTGGGGCTGAGCTCCGACAGCGACCCTGACGCTCTTCACCACGCCCAGCGACGACGTTCTGCGCCGCTCTCCAGTCACCCTCACCCTCACCATTCTGAAGGCCGTACATGCGCTACCCTCACCTGAGGCACACCCCAGTCACGAGTCTGATCGGGACGCTCAGTCTCGCTGCCTCGCTGTTCCTGGCGGTGGTGGCAGCCCCCGCCGGCGCCACGCCCCCTGCACAGCTCTCGAGCCAGGAGAAAGTCAACTTTGAGATCGCCATCAAGTCCGATGAAGAGCTGACGACCACTATCACGATCACGTCACCGGCCTCCAGAGAAAAGAACCTGAAGGAGGACTGCGTCCAAGAGACGTTCTCACAGGCCGCTACACCACCCGACATTACTTTCACCAACGACAACGGGACTCCGACCTGCAAGGCCACGTTCACGACACCCATATCCAGGAACAACTACGTGAGTCACGATGGAGACGAGTACGTCGTCGACACCCACGATGACTCCGCACCTAAGGATGGCAGCGCCGACACGTTCTCCCTCACAGTCATCTTCCCCTGTAAAGTGACGGAATCCGGAGGGGGAAAGATCGAGGGAGATCAACAGAACGAGGTATCGTTCTCCACCTTCTACGGTCACAAGGCCCGCGGCAAGGACACCGCCCAGGCGGCGTCTCAGCCCAGCTCGACACCTTCGCCCAGTTCGACGCCCGCATCCAGCTCGGCATCCTCATCCAGTTCGACGCCCGCCCCCAGTTCGACGTCCTCGTCTCAGTCGTCGGATGCGACGACAAGCATGATCGTGATACTCATTGTGATCGCTGTTGCCGGAGCAGTGATCGCCCTTGTCAGCAACACACTCAAGAAGAACCGGGAGCAGAAGTACCTGGATGCGCTGGGAGCAGCAGTCGCTTCCAGGCAAGCACTCTTATGCCCACTTCCCATCCGGCCGCCTTCCCCTCTCACGCACAGGCAGGTCCGCCCCCCACGCAGCCCGGCTATTCGCCTGTTCCCCAGCAGTACCAGCCCCCGTACCCGCAGGGACCGGCCTCCGCACCGCATCTTCCACCGAACCACAACGGTTACGGCGGCTACTGAAGCTGAGAACCGGGTAGGTATCACGCCAGTCACATATTGCCCCGCCGACCAAGGAGACCACCTTGAACGGCCCGCACAGACTCGCCCCGGTTGTCGCGACGAGCACTGAGCTCCCCGGCCACCTCTGGAGCTGGAGAATCCATGGTCTCGCATGAGCACAGCCTGTCCGCCGGCTTTCACTTCCTGCGCATGCGGGATCCTCCCAGACCTGGACACCCGGCCTGAGTGCACCGGGACAGCTTCCCACCCTCACAGCTGGACGGCAGTCCTGGTCACCGCAACGGCGCCACTGAGGCCGGCCCCGTCAGTCCCTGTACACGCGCCAGCCCCTGCTCAGTCGCGAGCTCGGCGCACAGCTCAGGATGATGCGAGTAGAACGCCACCACCCGCTGCAACTGCACACTGGTCAGAGGAAGAGTGTCCATCTCGGCCCGGATGCGACCGACCCGATCGTTCTCAATGACGAGGTTCCCACTGGCGCTGCGTGGCCCACGAGCCGAGGGCGGTCGGCCCACCAGAACAGCGACTCGCGGCTCGTCCCTACGGCGAAACGGATGCGCTCCGGGTCAAGAACGATCTCCGTGCGTCGCCCGGGCAGCGGCTTCACGAACCCCATGAAGAAGGAGGCGATGAGGAAGACCATGGCGAGAAGGAAAGGCACCACCACGGCTCCCCGATCACTGCGGTCACTGACTGCCAGGAGCCCGACGGCCAGCAGGCCCCCGAGCGCCATGAGCGCCGCCTCCACGTGAACCGCCACCTGGACGAACCACGTGTTCCGCAGGCAGATTCCCTCACTGCTCCACGTCCAGCGCCGAGGGGCCACCGTTCGAGACCTACGTGCTGCGGCGAGCGCAACGGCGTGAATGAGGAGCACCAGGCTGAGGACCATCCCCAGAAGGAAGCCCGCGGTCTGTCTCCCGCTCGTCGCATACGTGAATCCGATCAGGACGACGACGGCCCAGATCAGGAACCTCCATGGTGCTCGCCGAGCGCGTCGGTCAGCTTCCTCGCACGTACTCGGCTGGGAGGACTTTTCTCCCTGGTCCTCCCCTGCGCCACGCTCCGCGTCTGCTGAGACGTGCGGCGCCGCCTCGAGCGAGGCATCGCCGACACCCTCCCCTGCGGGAGCAGACGGAGTCGGGGAACCGTACGGGACTGCGGGGAGGGGCTCCACCGAGCCAGGCACCGATGCCTGGGCACCCGCAGAGCCGTAGGACTCCATACCCTGGGGCGGCTGTCCACCTTGGGGGCCGCCGTACTGGATTCCCTCATACGGAGAACCCGAACCCGGTACCGCCCCATACGCCGGCGTCGGAGACGCTGGTGCGCCCACTCCGGCGTCGAAGCCTGCACGGGGACGCCGGAGGCAGCCCCCTCACCCTCCTGCACGGGAGGGGTCATGAGTGCGCGCACCCGCTGCAGCCCTTGGCCAGTGCTGAGCTCGCCTCGCAGCTCGGCGTGAATCGAGTAGAGCTCGAGCACGGACTGAAGCTGAACGTGACCAATGGGCACCACGAAAATGGGGAAGTTCACCGGCCTCCCGCACCACCGGTGATCACGGCGTGCGGTCGCATGCGATGAGTCATGCTTGCCGCAAGATTCGGCCGCGCCGCCCAGGGGATGCGGACTCGTGTGTGCCCACCTGCCCAGATCCATACCGCCTCCGGCGTCAGGACGATCTCCGAGCTCCTCTGCCACCGGTAGGAATAGTGACACAGCCCACCAGCCAGCCGAGCAGCACGACGACGGCCAAGGCGATTGTCCATACGCCGTTGGGAGAGGCCGCGGCGGAGAAGAGCTGCATCCCACAGCGGTCAGCGCCCCTAGAGACGCCACCGCTCCAGGCAGATACTCCTGCAGGCCACTGGGGCGTGAGGGCCCGAACTGGACGCATCCGGGACGCTGGCTCCAGTAGTCGGCGGATTGCTCGATCCGGCGGCTCAGGGCTGTCCTGCTCGCCCCGTACAGGGCCAGGCTCAGGCTGCCCACCACCAGCATGACGCCCAGTGGCTTCTCAGGGCCGCGCAGGCACAGGAGGCCACCGACGAGGACGAGGGCGCCGAGTACCTTGACCAGGCACCCCTGGGCGGCTCGCCCACAGTCAGCACGCTCTCCGAAGGTCTCTACACCACTTCCTGCGTGCGGTGCCGTCGAGTAGCTGCTATCACTCACGTCCCGGCCTCACGTCACCCGATGAGCGAGTGGCGGGAGATCGTGCCTCGCGCCCCTGGCCCGACGCCGATGGCGGAGATGCGGCAGCGGGCCAGCTCCTCAATGCGCAGCACGTAGTCCTGGGCCGCCTGGGGCAGGTCGGCGAAGCTGCGGACCTCGCTGATGTCCTCGCTCCAGCCGGGCAGCTCCTCGTAGACGGGCGCGGCGTGGTGGAAGTCGGACTGGGTCAGCGGCATCTCCTGGGTGACGGTGCCGTCGATGTCGTAGGCGACGCACACAGGGATGGTCTCGTGCCCGGTGAGGGACGTCGAGCTTGGTCATCACCAGGTCGGTGAGCCCGTTGACACGTGCCGCGTAGCGGGTGACGACGGCGTCGTGCCAGCCGCAGCGCCGCGGCCTGCCAGTGGTGACCCCTGTACTCGCCGCCCTCGGTGCGAAGCGCTCCCCCATGTCGTCAAGCAGCTCGGTGGGGAAGGGCCCCTCCCCCACGCGGGTGGTGTAGGCCTTGACGACACCGACGACCGAGTCGATCCGGGTGGGCCCCACGCCGGTGCCGGTGCAGGCGCCGCCGGCAGTGGGGTTGGAGGAGGTGACGAAGGGGTAGGTGCCGTGGTCGATGTCGAGCATCGTGGCCTGGCCAGCCTCGAACAGGACGGTCTTGCCCTGATCGAGGGCGTGGTTGAGCACCAGGGAGCAGTCGACGACCATGGGCCGGACCCGATCCGCGTAGGACAGCAGCTCGTCGGCAACGGCGTCGGCATCGATGGCGGCCCGGTTGAAGACCTTGAGGAAGAGGCTGTTCTTCTGGTCCAGGGCGGAGTACACCTTCTGACGCAGGATCGACTCGTCGAAGAGGTCCTGGACGCGGATGCCCACGCGGTTCATCTTGTCCGCGTACGTCGGTCCGATCCCACGGCCGGTGGTGCCCAGCTGACGCGCACCCAGGAAGCGCTCGGTGGTGCGGTCCAGAACCCGGTTGTAGGAGGGGATGATGTGGGCGTTGGCGCTGATGAGGAGGCTGGAGGCGTCCTTTCCGCGGGAGGTGATCTCAGCGATCTCGTTGAAGAGGACCTCCGGGTCGACGACGACGCCGTTGCCGATGATGGGCGTGACCCCAGGGGTGAGAACTCCGGCCGGCAGGAGGTGGAAGGCGAACTTCTCGCCGTCGATGACGACAGTGTGTCCGGCGTTGTTGCCGCCGTTGAACTTCACGACGTAGTCGACGTCCTGACCGAGCTGGTCAGTCGCCTTGCCCTTTCCCTCGTCTCCCCACTGGGTCCCGACGACGACAACGGCTGGCATGGCTGCTCCTGGCTTCAGTGACGGCATGCCGGTGGACACACCGTCCTCAGCCTACCGGAGCCGGGTGGAGAGGTCCCCATCGGTGACCCCGGACCAACCGCATGAGGAGGCGATACGGTGGGGTCATGTCTCATGTCACTGTCCGCCGCAGCTCCACACAGCGCTCTGCGCTGGCGAGCCTCGTCGCCCTGACCGTATTCGCCGCCCTGGCCCAGATCGGTACCCCGGCGTCCTCCCTGCCCACGGCTGATGACGACATCGAACTTCAGCATTTCCAGCGACATCGTCATCAAGGGGGACGACACGCTCTCCGTGAAGCTCACGATGACGGATAGCGGCTCCATTCCGGTGCTCAGAAAGAGCACATGCAACAAGGACTCATCCAAACCGAGTGGCTCGTCCTTCGACGACTTCAAGGTGAAGTTCGCGGAGAAGGACGGCACCCGCACCTGCACGATGGAGGGGACCGGCCCCATCTCCGAGTCCTCAGAGAACATCAAGCACGAGGGGCGACGAGTACATCGTTCAGACGCTGAACTTCGACAGCATCGACGACGACAACTCCGCCGACATCTCCCAGTCCGTCACCTTCCCGGGCAAGGTCACCCAGGCCGACGGCGGCACGGTCGAGGGCACGAAGGTCTCCTTCAAGGACAACGACAAGCATGAGGTCAAGGGGAAGGACAAGCCCGCCAAGAGCGCAGCGGCGGCAGCTCGAAGGACGGTGCGGGAGAGGATGACAGCGTTTCCACTCCCGGTCTGGATGTGGGGCTGATCGTTGGCGTGATCACGATGGCCATCGTGGGCGGCGTCGTGGGCGTGCTGTCGTCATGAACCAGCGGAAGAAGAGCCAGCCTCCGTTCAGTCCTTACGTGGCCCTGCACGCTGCTGACTGCCCAAGCACCCCTCGGCCAGCCAATGCAGCAGCCCTATCAGCAGGGGTCAGCCCTACCAGCCCGGCTACGCCGAGCCCGCTGCCCAGCCCCTGCATCAGGGTCAGAGCCCTACCAGCCCGAGTCACACCGACCCGGCCACTAGCCCTACCAGCCCGGCTACGCGGAGCCCTACCAGCCGCCCACCAACAGGCCCAGCCCTACCAGCCCGGCTACGCCGACCTGGCCACCCAGCCCTACCAGCCCAGCTCGGCCCGGCTACGCCGATCCGGCCACCCAGCCCTATCAGCAGGGCCCAGCCCTACCAGCCGCCCTACAACAACCAGCCGGGCCAGCCCGGCCCTGCGGTTCTGACAAGCTCCCCAGAACGCATGGCCCCGGAATCGACTCGATTCCGGGGCCATGACGCTGCGTGATGACGCCGCACTCACCGAGAGCGCTGCCCGCATCATTCAGGACTCCGACGTTGAAGCACCCGCGAGCGCCTCCATGGTGGAGCGCTGTAGCAGAGCGATGAGGTAGGTCTGGAAAGCCGGTCCGATCAGAACCATGAACCAGGCGACCGCGGCCCGCGAGGCCGCCAGCCCCCAGAAGACGATCGCAGGCGCCGCCACGATCACCAGAGCAATCATCGTGGATTCCCAAGACGCCCCACCGCGAGACGAAGCGCGTTGGACAGGGTGGCGGTGGACCGGGGCATCGAAGAAGGCGGCCAGGGGCAGCAGCCAGACGAGGATCGCGGCCAGGAGCACTCCCCCGGCCAGCACCAGCCCGGACAGCGCACCGCTCGCTCCGCCGTTCCACTCCCCCACCGAGGAGTCGGACAGGATCAGGTACTCCCAGGCGCTCAGGGCCACCAGGACGAGTACTGGCAGCCACCAGGCCAGGGACTGGCGCAGGTTGAGACGGAAGGAGCGCCACCAGGTGCTCATGACCGCCGGATCGTCGTCGGCCACCATCTCACCGGTCACCCGGGCGCAGGCCGTCAGGGAGGCTCCCGCCGTCACCACCGGCAGGCAGCCCGCCAGGGTGAGGACGTTGAGGATGACGACATCCGCCGCTGCAGACCAGGCCCGGTAGGCCGGGCTGTCAGGGGCCGGGGAACAGCGCCACAGGGGCTCCTTCGTGGGGACTCGAGCAGTAACAGGTGGACATGATACGGGCGGTTCTCAAGGCCGGCAGTGGGGCCTTGAGAACCGCCCGTATCAGGACGCGGGTGAGGCGTATCAGCCCTTGACCGCCCCCGCGGCCACACCCTCGATGATGTGCTTCTGACCGAAGAGGTAGAAGGCGACGATCGGGACGATGGCGAAGACGAGCATGGCCATCTGGGCACCCATGTCCCGGTTGCCGTTGGAGCCGACGAGGGACTGGATGACGATCGGGAACCGTCTTGTAGCGCTCGTCCTGGCCGATGACGAGGTTGGGCAGGAGGAAGTCGTTCCACACCCACATGGCGTTGAGGATCGCCACCGTGACCGCCGTCGGCTTGAGCAGCGGCATGACCACCTTGAAGTAGGTCTGCAGGGGCGAGCAGCCGTCCATGTAGGCGGCCTCCTCGATCTCCATGGGGATCGACTTGATGAAGCCGGCGAACAGGAACACCGACAGCCCCCCACCGAAACCGAGGTAGAGGACGATCATGCCCCAGGGCGTGGCCAGGCCGAGCAGGTCGGCCACCTTGACGGTGGGGAACATGACCATCTGGAAGGGAGCGATCATGGAGAAGGCGAAGGCGTAGTAGATCATGGAGGTCCACCACGTCTTGATGCGGGTGATGTAGTAGGCGGTCATCGCGGTGAGGAACACGATGACGACGACGGAGCCCACGGTGATGAACAGCGACCAGCCCATGGCGCTGGCGAAGCCCGACAGGGCCAGGCCGGTGGCGTAGTTGTCCAGGCCGGCGAAGGTCTTCGCCGTCGGCAGGGGCGAAGGGGGCTGTCGGAGATGTAGAACTTGCCCTTGAAGGAGTTGATGACGATGAAGGCCAGCGGAATGACCCACACGAAGGCCAGGACGGCCAGCAGCCCCACGAGTGTCTTCTGCCCCGTCGTCTGCGGAGCGACCTTCTGACCGGCAGGGGCGGCGGAAGCGGGGGACTGAGTCTTGACGGCGGTGCTCACGCGTCGACCTCCTTGGAACGAGTGGCGCTCAGCTGGATGAGCGCGATGGCGGCGACGATGAGGAAGAAGATGACGGCCTCGGCCTGGGCGACGCCCTCCTGGCCGATCTTCTTGTACATGGTGTTGACGATGCTGAGCGCGGCCATCTGAGTCTGCTTAGCGGGCGCACCGTTGGTCAGGGCGAGGTTCTGGTCGTACATCTTGAAGGTGTTGGCCAGAGTGAGGAACAGGCAGATGGTGATCGAGGGCATGATCATCGGCAGCGTCACGTTGCGCAGCGTCTGCCACCTACCGGCGCCGTCGATCTGCGAGGCCTCGATGAGCTCGGGCGGCACGTTCTGCAGACCGGCGATGTAGATGACCATCATGTAGCCCATGAGCTGCCAGTTGACGAGCATGACCAGTCCGGCCAGCCCCAGTCGCCAGTCGTTGACGATCGTCTGGCCCCAGCGCTGAAGAATCGCGTTGAGCATCACCTGCCAGGTGTAGCCCAGGACGATGCCGCCGATGAGGTTGGGCATAAAGAAGACGGCACGGAAGAAGTTGGTGCCGCGCAGCTTGCGGGTCAGGAAGTAGGCCAGGGCGAAGGCCCCCAGGTTCACCGTGATGATCGAGATGATCGAGACAACGGCAGTGAAAACGAGCGCCTGTGGGAAGTCGCTGCGCTCCCCCAGTGCCCTGGCGTAGTTGTCAGTGCCCACGAACCTCGCATTGGTGAGGGTGCTGAACTTGGTGAAGGAGAGATGGAGCCCCATGAAGAGGGGACGATGAAAGCGATCATGAAGGCCAACAGGGTTGGCCCTGCAAAAACTGGGAAGAACTTTTTCAGTGCCTTGGTCATATCTGCCTCGAGTGCGACCGGCACCCGCCGGAGTGGCCGGGTACAGAGAGCTCCCACCGGGGCGGCAGCGCGCGAGACGAACGGCTCGAGACGTGCCGCCCCGGCGGGAGAGGGATGGGGAGATGAGTCGCCGTCGCAAGACCCGCTGGAGCAGTGCCCTCAGCGGTGGGCTCGAGCGACTCCTGGATGTCAGCCCTCCTTGGGAGGCCTTCTTCTCGGAGGCCCAGGTGGTCACGAAGAAGTCCTTGACCTTCGCCCAGTCCTCGCTGCCGGAGGCGTACTGCGCCAGGTGCTGGCCGAGCTGGTCCTTGAAGTCCTGGCTCGGGAAGGTCGGGAAGACCCACTTGACGGGTGTGAGGTCCTTGTTGTTGATGGTCGCGGAGACCTCCTTGCCCAGCGGGTCAGAGGGGGCCAGCTCGGCATATGCCTTGTAGGGCGCGATGATGCTGAGCTTCTCGGCGGCCATCTTGGAGCCCTCGGCATCGGTGAACAGCCAGGTGAGGAAGTCCTTGGTGGCCTTCTGGTCGCCCTCGGCGGCCTGGGAGTTGATCGTCAGGTAGTTCTCGGTGCCGATGGCGATGTTGGACTTGTCCTCGCCGGAGACGCCGATGTAGATCGGCATGAAGTGAACGTCCTCGGCCTTGACCGTGTTGCCGGAGACCTCGGAGATCTGCGACCAGCCCCAGTTGCCGTTCTGGACCATGGCGGCCTTGCCCAGGGCGAAGTCGGCCATGGAGTCGGTGACCGTCTTGGCGCTGGCCTCAGTGGGCTTGATGGTGGAGTTGTTGAGGTAGAGGTCGAAGATCTTCTTGTAGTTCTCCGAGTAGGTCAGCTTGACCTCGTCGAGGTCGTCGACCTTGTCGTCGCGGTACTCGTAGTAGACGGGGTAGTTGGCCAGGTGGGTCTGCCAGCGCCAGTCCTCACCGGGGGACAGCGAGGTCGCGGCGAAGACGCCCTCGATACCGAGGTCGGCCTTCTTGGACTGCATGTCCTCGACGACCTCCTTGAGCTTGTCGAAGCCCTTGATCTCCTCGACGGAGGTGTGCCTTGGCGCCCTCCATGCCGAAGTACTTCTTGAGGATGGCGGCGTTGTAGATGATGCCGTAGCCCTCGATGGCCAGCGGGACGCCCACGACCTTGCCTCGTCGCCCTTTGAGGGGCCATGGACTCATCCGTCAGCTGCTTGGTGAAGTCGGCGTCGGACAGGTCGGAGGCGTAGTCCTTCCAGTTGCCGTAGCCCACGGGGCCGTTGAGGTTGAACAGCGTGGGCGGGTTGGACTTGGCGACCTCGGACTTCAGGGTCTGCTCGTAGGTGCCGGAAGCAGCGGTGACGACCTTGACGTTCACACCGGTCTTCTTGGTGTAGGCGGCCGCGATGTCCTTGAAGGCCTGCTCCGACTCGGGCTTGAAGTTGAGGAAGTAGACGCCTCCGGCGCCGTCGGAACCGGACGAGCCCTTCGAGCAGGCCGCCAGGGTCGCGGCGACGGCGATCGCAGCAGTTCCACCGAGCATGGAGCGGCGGGAGATGAGTCGCATTGGGGTCCTCCTTTGGACGCATGGGACAGGCGCGGACAGAGGCGTCCGCGAGGTGCGACTGCCGTATCACCGGCGGCGGGCCCGTCGGCTTCACGGCGACGACCCATCATGGCACATTTCCGCCCACATTGCTGCAAGGTTTGCAATCAGTGTCCTGGGTCTCAGGTTGGGATCCTTTGCGTGGCACCCGGTTTTCCTTGGCAGACCACACATTTCACCCTTCACTGCGATAGGCGCTTCCTTCACCGACACCCTCTGCAACTATGCAACGATCGGTCAGTTCGTCGTCGAGAATCTTCCCACCGACCCCTGCACGAGCACGACGTGGCCCCGGCACCACAGGGGTGCCGGGGCCACGCGCAGCGATCAGTCGCCACTCACCCCCGTACGGGGTGCGGACTCACCTGCGGGCGGAGCCGACGGAGCCGAGACGCTCGCAGGCCTCGACGACGCGAGCGGCCATGCCCTCTTCGGCGGCCTTGCCCCCAGGCGCGCGGGTCGTACTGCTTCTTGTTGCCGACCTCGCCGTCGATCTTGAGGACACCCTCGTAGTTGGTGTACATCCAGCCGGCGACCGGGCGGGTGTAGGCGTACTGGGTGTCGGTGTCGACGTTCATCTTGATGACGCCGTTGCGCACCGCGGTGGCGATCTCCTCGTCGGTGGAGCCGGAGCCGCCGTGCATGACCAGGTCGAAGGGCGAGCTCTTGTCGCCGACCTTGGAGGACAGGCGGTCGCCGAGGCGCTTGGCCACGTCCTCCTGGATCTCGCCGAGGATCTCCGGGCGGAGCTTGACGTGACCGGGCTTGCAGGAGCCGTGCACGTTGCCGAAGGTCAGAGCGGTGATGTAGCGGCCGTTCTCACCCAGGCCGAGGGCCTCGATGGCCTTCCAGGCGTCGTCGGCGGTGGTGTAGAGGTTGGCGTTCTCCTCACCCTTGATGCCGTCTTCCTCGCCACCCACGGCACCGATCTCGATCTCGAGGACGACGTTGGCGGCCTTGGAGCGCTTGAGCATGTCGACGGCGATCTCGATGTTGTCGTCGAGGGCCTCGGCGGAGCCGTCCCACATGTGGGAGTTGAACATCGGCAGCTCACCGTTCTTGACCTGCTCGGCCTCGATCTCCAGGAGCGGGTGGATCCAGTCGGCCAGGAGCTTCTTGGGGCAGTGGTCGGTGTGCAGACCAATGGTGACGGGGTAGAGGTCACCCACGGCGCGGGCGTAGGCGGCGAAGGCGATCGAGCCCTTGACGCGGTCGAGGCGCGAGGAACCGGACCAGTAGGCGGCACCACCGTTGGAGATCTGGACGATGCCGTCGGACTCGGCGTCGGCGAAGCCCTTGAGGGCCGCGGACAGAGTCTGGGACGAGGTGACGTTGATCGCGGGGATGGCGTACTTGCCGGCCTTCGCGCGGTCAAGCATGTCGGCGTAGGACTCCGGGGTTGCAATGGCCACTGGGTGCCTCCTGATGTCTGTATGAGTCAGTGGTGCGGGGCCGATTGTTCCACGAATTCGAGGTCACGTGAACCGGATCATGGTCCCAGGTCGGGCGCCGGTCAGGCAGCAGTCCGGCAGCATGACCTCTGTTCAGGGCCGGTTTGGCCCCGCCGCCCACGGGCCGGGCCGACGCAGCGGGCCGAGGCGAGCCCCGGGTCAGTCGGGCGCCGGCCCCGCGTGCTGGAGGATCCAGGAGTGCATCGCCACGGCCGCGGCGGCCGCCACGTTGATGGAGCGGGTGGAGCCGTACTGGCCGATGCGCAGCAGCCGGGAGCAGCCGGCGCTCAGCTCGGCGCTGATGCCCTCCCCCTCGGAGCCGAAGACCATGAGGCGGCGCTCGGGCAGGTCGGCGGACTCCAGGGGCTGGGCCCCAGGGCCGTTGTCGATGCCGATGACCTCGTAGCCCTCGGCCTGCGCCCAGGCGAGCAGCTCGCCGGGTTCGGGGTGGTGGCGCACGTCCAGGTAGCGGTTGGTGACCATGGCGCCGCGCTTGTTCCAGCGGCGTCGGCCGATGATGTGGACGCCGGCCACATTGAAGGCGTTGGCACTGCGCACGATGGAGCCGATGTTGAGGTCCTGGCTGACGTTCTCGATGGCGATGTGCAGCCGGTGGGCCCGGGCGGCCAGGTCGGCGCGGATGGCCGGGACGGTCCAGTAGCGGTAGCGGTCGACCACATTGCGCCGGTCGCCGGCGACGAGCAGCCTCGCGGTCATAGCAGGGGGTCGGTGGGCCAGGCCTCGGGGCCGCCGGGCCGGGGCCGACGCCCACCTGACGGACATCGGCCGGCCGGTCCTCCTCCAGATCCGACACAGAATCCGCTGAGGGACGCCGCGGACAGGGTGCTCCCCTCAGGCAGGTCAGCGGGGCCGCCGGGGCTCCGCCCTCCCCGCCTGCGGACGTCGTCGAGTGCTCACTCCAGGCCGAGGTCGGCCAGACCGAGCGCCGCGTAGTAGGGCAGGCCGGCGGCCTCGATGCGCTCGCGCGCGCCGGTGGCCCGGTCCACGATGACGGCCACGGCCCGCACGTCGGCACCAGCCTCGCGCAGGGCCTCGACGGCCTCCAGGGGTGAGCCGCCGGTGGTGGAGGTGTCCTCCAGGACCACCACGGAGCGCCCAGCGACGTCGGGTCCCTCGATGCGCCGGCGCATGCCGTGGTCCTTGGCGGCCTTGCGCACGACGAAGGCGTCCAGGTCCAGGCCGCGCGAGGCCGCGGCGTGCAGCATGGCGGCGGCCACGGGGTCGGCCCCCATGGTCAGGCCGCCGACGGCGTCGATCTCGTCGGTGCCCAGGCCCGCCTCCTCGAGCATGTCGAGCATGACGTGGCCGATGAGGGGGGCGGCCTCGTGATGGAGGGTGGCGCGGCGCATGTCCACGTAGAAGTCGGACTCGAGGCCGGAGGCGAGGGTGACCTTGCCGCGGACGACGGACAGCTCGTTGACGAGCTCGGCCAGGCGGGTGATGTGGGAGTCGTTGGTGCTCACGGCTCCGATGGTAGTGGGACTCGGGGGCTGCGCGCCGGGTAGACACCCGCTGCGGACAGGAGCCCGCCCCGTCCGCGCGGTGCGGACGGGGCGGGCTCCTGGCGGCTCAGCGGAAGAAGGAGTCAGGACAGGGCGGCCACGGCGGCGTCGTAGTCGGGCTCCTGGCCGACCTCGGGGACCCTGCTCGGTGTAGATGACCTTGCCGGACTCGTCGAGGACCACGACAGCACGCGACAGCAGACCGGCCAGCGGGCCGTCGGCCAGGGTGACGCCATAGTCGGCGCCGAAGGTGGAGCGGAAGGTCGAGCCGGTGACCACGTTGGTGAGGCCCTCAGCGCCACAGAAGCGGGCTCCGGCGAAGGGCAGGTCGGCGGAGACGCAGACCACGGTCGTGTTGTCCAGCTCGGAGGCCAGCTTGTTGAACTGGCGCACGGAGGCGGCGCACACCCCGGTGTCCACCGAGGGGAAGATGTTGAGGACCACGCGGCGGCCAGCCAGGGACTGGCTGGTGACCGGGGCGAGGTCGGCGCCTACGAGGTCGAAGGCGGGCGCGGTCGAGCCCACAGCGGGCAGCTCGCCGACGGTGCTAACGGGGTCTCCGTGGAAGGTAATAGAAGCCATGGTGCGATCGTTGCAGGTCACGGCGCCCCTGGCCAGCGGGGGCGCTCAGCCCTGGGCGATTCCGCGACGGGATCGGACCGCGAGCCGGTGCACGCGCCCGGATCTGTCACGATTGGCGACTTTTGAGGGAGGCAGTATCGGCCAATATCAGCCAGCATCCGCCTACCTTGCCGTGTCTGCGCTGGTCAGCGCCTGGGGAAGGTCGGCAGCGATGGTGATCGCCCCCGAATAGTCGCCATCTGTGACACTTTGCGCCACCGGCGAGCCCCTCCGGCCTCAGTCGTGCCCCTGGCCGGAGCGTTCCGGCCCGACCGCCCGGCGCACGAACCAGCGGGGCGCCAACCGCAGCACGGCATTGGCACTGCGGTAGCGCAGGCTCGGGGTGCAGATGACCTGGCCGCGCCGCACCGCCGCCAGGCCGTCAATGGCCACTCGCTCGGCGTCCAGCCACAGCGGCGCCTTCCACTGGGTCTCGTCGATGCCGGCCGCGGCGTGGAAGCCGGTGTGCACCAGCCCCGGGCACAGTGCCGTGGCGCTCACCCCGGTGCCGGCGAGCTCGCTGGCCAGCCCCTCGGTGAAGCGCAGCACCCAGGCCTTGTGGGCGGCGTAGGTACCCATGGCGGTGTGCGCGGTCATGGAGAGACGTTGAGAATGGCACCGCGGCCGCGCTCCACCATGGCGCCGGCCGCCGCGTGGAGGCCACCATGACGGCACGGACCATGACGTTGAGGGCATCCTCCTCACGGGCCAGGTCTCCCCGACGAAGCGCTGCCCCAGCCCGAAGCCGGCGTTGTTGACCAGGAGCCCGACGGGCTTGCTCTTCTCCCGCAGGCGCTCGGCAACGCGCTCGAGCTCATCACGCTTGGACAGGTCGGCCTGCAGAGTCTCCACCTGGACGCCTGCGAACTGGCGCATCTCCTCGGCCACCAGCCGCAGCCGCTCGGGGGTGCGCGCCACGAGGACGAGGTCATGACGAGCCTGGGCGAGCTGCCAGGCGATCTCCAGGCCGAGGGCCGCTCGTGGCCCCGGTGACAAGTGCTGTTCCCATGGCCGCAGACTAGGAGCGATTCGTGAGTGCTTGATGGGGAATCGGGCACCGGCTAGTCTGCTGCCATGCGCCTGGCCACCTGGAACGTCAACTCCATCCGTACCCGCGTCGACCGCGTCCTGGCCTTCCTGGAGCGTGAGGGACATCGACGCCCTGGCGATGCAGGAGATCAAGTGCCGCCCCGACCAGTTCCCGGTCGAGCCCTTCGAGGCCGCCGGCTACGAGCTGGCCATCCACGGCCTCAACCAGTGGAACGGGGTGGCGATCGCCTCACGCGTGGGCCTCGACGACGTCGCCACCTCCTTCCCGGGTCAGCCCGCCTGGGCGGCCAAGCCCGAGGCTGAGCCGGTCGTGGAGGCCCGGGCGCTCGGGGCGACGGTGGGTGCGGCCTCGGATGCGACGCCGGTGCGCCTGTGGAGCCTGTACGTGCCCAATGGCCGCGAGCTCACCCACCCGCACTACACGTACAAGCTCGACTGGCTGCGGGTGCTGCGCGACGACGTCGCCGCCTGGCTCGAGGCCGAGCCCGACCTGCCGCTGGCGCTGGTGGGCGACTGGAACGTGGCGCCCCGGGATGAGGACGTGTGGGACATGAGCGTCTTCGAGGGCGCCACCCACGTCTCCGCACCGGAGCGGGAGGCCTTCGCCGCCTTCGCCGAAGCGGGCATGCGTGAGGTCACGCGCGAGCGGGTCACCAACTACACGTACTGGGACTATCAGAAGCTGCGCTTCCCGAGGAACGAGGGCATGCGCATTGACTTCGTCTATGCCTCGCCGGCCCTGGCGGGCCGCGTCACTGGCGCCGCCATCGACCGCGACGAGCGCAAGGGCAAGGGCGCCTCCGACCACGTCCCCGTCATCGTCGAGCTCGACTGAGGCAGGGGGCCACGACTGGAACTCCGGCCGAGAGGCGGGCACTGGGCGTCCACCCCCGGCGCGCCTGCCCTACAAGGCCAGGATCTGGTCGCCGAGCTCGGACCAGTTCCGCCGGTGAACCGCCCCGAAGGGCTTGGCCCCCAGGAAGACGGCCTGACGCTCGGCGACCGGATCCACCCAGATGAAGGAGCCCGACTGGCCGAAGTGCCCGAAGGTCTGCTCGCTGTTGCCGACCCCCGTCCAGTGCGGGGACTTGGCTCCGCGCACCTCCACCCCCAGGCCGAAGGGGTTGGGGGTCTGTCGTCCCGTATCCGGGTAGGACGCCGTCGAGGCCGGGCAGGACCGGCGTGCGGGCGCGCTGCGCGAGCGCGGGCGAGACGAGCCTGGGCGCGGCCAGCTCACGGGCGAACAGGGACAGGTCGCGGGCGCTGCCCTCCCCGGAGTGGGCGGGCGAGCCGGGGATGAGGACGCTGGCCATCCCCAGGGGCTCGAGCACCGTGGTCTCCACCCAGGTCTCCAGGGGCGTGCCGGTGGCCTCCTCGAGGCGCTCCCCCAGGATCTCGATGCCGCGGTTGGAGTAGATGCGGCGCGTGCCCGGGGCCGCCAGGCGCTCGTCGGAGTCGATCGCGATCCCCGAGGAGTGGGACAGCAGGTTCTCGATGGTCGCGCCGTCGGGTGCGGGCGAACCGGCGGGGGCCTCCAGGTCCAGCAGTCCCCGATCGACGGCGACCAGGGCCGCCCAGGCAACGATCGGTTTGGTCACCGAGGCGAAGGGGAAGATCTCATCGACGTCCCCGGCCTCGAGGAGCACGCCGTCGCCGGCGGCGGACCTGCCGGTCACGACGAGGCGGTCGGGAAGGGGAAGGCGGCCAGCGCTGGCAGGGCCGGGGCCGGCGCCTGAGAGGTATCCGGGGTGGTCATCGCTCCTCCTCACCTGGATCGGCGCTCGACGCGGCCGGCCGAACGCCTTCGCGACCGTACCTTACGCCCAGGGGTCGACCCCAACCTCCGTCTGCGAGCCGCCCGGCACGGCCGCGAGCGCCGGCCACCCGGAGCCACCCGGACCAGCCCACGGCCGGCCCGGACCACCCGGGCCTGCGACCCGGCGCGCCGTGACTGAGCGAAACCTGCCGGCTCGCGAGAGGATCGGGGCGATGCCCTTCTACCACCGCCCGCCCACCGACCGCGGCGCGCTGCGCCCCGCTCCCCCCATGGCCCCCGGCCAGGCTGGCCGCCACTCCCACACCCGCAGAGCTGGCCGAGGGCAGCCGGGGATCGGCTACGCCGTCGTCGACCTGGAGACCACCGGCCTGTCCCCCACGACGGACTCGATCCTGGAGGTCGCGCTCGTGCTCACCGACGCCGTCGGGCGCGTCGAGCGCAGCTGGTCCACGCTCATCGACCCCGGCACGGGCGTGGACGTGGGCCCCACCCATATCCACGGTCTTGTCGCCGAGGAGCTCATCAGGGGCGCCCGGCTTCGATGAGGTCGCCGACCTTCTGGTGGCCGACCTGGCCGGGCGGGCGGTGGTGGCCCACAATGCCCGCTTCGACGTCGGCTTCCTCACCCAGGCGCTGGGGATGCGGGGGCTGCTCGACCGGGGCGCGCGGGTGCCGCGGGTGTGCACGATGGAGTGGGCGCGCCATTTCGCTGACGACGCCGTCGCGCCGGCTGACCACCTGCTGCGAGGTGGCCGGGGTGGAGATCGGCCGCCACCACAACGCGCTCGACGATGCCCTCGCCGCTGCCGGACTGCTGCGCCACTACCTGGCGGTGGGAGCTCAGCGGGGCGAGGAGCCGGTGGCCTGGGCCCGCTGGCTCGTTGAGGCTCGCCGGTTCACTGGCTGGCACTGGGACGCGGCAAGGGCTCAGGCCGGCGTCGAGCGTCTCACGGAGCGCACCACGCCCGGCGCCGAGCGAGCCCGGCCTGGGACTTAGGCCTCCTCGGCGTCCTCACCCAGGGAGACGAGGAACCCGTCGTCGTCCACGGCCACCCCGGAGACGGCGGCCACCAGGACGGTGGCGAGCTCCTCGACCAGGTCCCGGGCGGTCTGGCGCTCGCGGCGTCGGGAGCGGGAGACCACTTCGGCGTATGCGTCGGCCTGGTCCAGGGGGGATCCAACGCAGGTCGTAGGACAGGACCGCCCCGCGCGCCCACGGCTCGCCGCGCACGGCCAGGGGCAGCCCGTCGGTGGCGCCGGCCCGTACCTCGATGCGCCCCCAGCCCTCGTGCTCGGGGTCGACCGGGGTGACGACCGCGTAGCCGTCACGCACCTCCTCAATGACGTTGCCGGTGGCGGCGGCGACGATCTCCTGACGCATCGTGTCCTGGCGGACCTTCTCCGAGCCGCGCCAGGCCTTCTCGAAGACGTCCGGGCCGATGCGCTCGACGAGGCTCTCCAGTTGCTCGGGGTCGATGGCGTCCAGCCCGACGGCGCCGCGGGGTTGAACGGCCTCCAGCGCGGCGCTCACCTCGGGGGCCACGGGCTGCAGGACGGCCACCAGGTCCTCCGGGCCGAGCCACACCGGGGCGTAGATGGTCAGGAGGCCGAGACCTCCGGGCTGGGCTCGACCAGCACCGGCTCCTCGGTGTCCCCTCCGGGAATGAGTCGCAGGGCCCCGGCCAGGCGTCGGGCGATGGCGCGCAGGCGGGTGAGGGCCACCAGCTCGGCCCCCGTGGGCTGGGCGTGAGGGAAGGCGTCGGAGAGCGGGTCCAGGCCGAGCGAGCTCGGCCGGCAGGGCGCCGGCACGGATGCGGGGGCAGTCCAGGATCATCAGCTGGGTGGTCCACTCCGGCGCACCCAGGAGGCTGCGCATCTCGGCGTCGACCTTCCAGGGCCCCAGCAGGGAGACCCCGGGAAAGAGCTGGAGGCTGGAGACCCCCACCCAGCCGGACTGGATGTCCTGGGACAGGGCCAGGGCCTCCACCTCGTCGGGGGCGACGTCGTCGGCCAGGAGCAGGACGTGGTTGGTGTCCAGCAGCCCGACCGGCAGCATGGAGGCGGCGGTGAAGGTGCCGGTGTCGGTGGGCAGGGAGACGGCGAAGTCGGTCGAGTCGCTCATAAGTGCTTCTCCTGGGAGATGGGAGCGGCGCCGTCGGCGGGGAGCGCCGGGGTGTCGGGGATGCGGGTGCGGTGGAAGGACTGGTGGGAGCGCGATGCCGTCGGTCCGCGCTGGCCCTGGTAGCGCGAGCCGGTGGCGCCCGAGCCGTAGGGGGCCTCGGCGGGGCTGGACAGGCGGAAGAAGCACAGCTGTCCCACCTTCATCCCCGGCCAGAGCTTGATGGGCATGGTGGCCGTGTTGGACAGCTCCCAGGGTGACGTGCCCGGTGAAGCCGGGGTCGATGAATCCGGCGGTGGAGTGGGTCAGCAGCCCCAGGCGCCCCAGGCTCGACTTGCCCTCCAGGCGGGCGGCGACGTCGTCGGGCAGGGTAATGCGCTCGTAGTGGCCCCCAGGACGAACTCCCCGGGGTGCAGAACGAAGGGCTCGTCGGCCCCGACGTCGACGAGGTGGGTCAGCCCCTGCTGGTCGGCGGCCGGGTCGATGACCGGGTAGCGGTGGTTGTCGAAGAGACGGAACCAGCGGTCCAGGCGCACATCAATGGAGGCCGGCTGAATCATCTCGGGGTCGTAGGGGTCGAGGACGACCCGTCCGGCGTCGAGCTCGGTGCGGATATCGCGGTCTGAGAGCAGCACGGGCCCGATTGTGCCAGGTCCTCCCGGAGGCGTCACACGGATTCCGGCCGTGGGGAATCCGGGAGGCCCGGACTGCCCTGCCCCTCAGCCGCTCAGCGGCATACCGGAGGCGTCAACGCCCCACGGCGCCTCGCCGGGGCGGGCCACGAGGATGAGGATGCCCTCGACGAAGGCCCAGATGGCGATCGGAAGGGCCAGCATCCCGCAGCTCAAGAACGTGCCCAGGAGCTGGAAGAGCGCCTTGCCCGTGTAGCCCAGGTAGAAGTTGTGGATCCCGAAGGTTCCCAGGAGCAGGGCCAGGACGCCGGCGGCCACCCTGGACTTGCCCCCGTAGCCGGGAGGCACACCGTATCCAGGAGGCATGCCATAACCGGGCGGGGGCGCGTAGGACCACTGCGGGTCATACCCCGGCTGGGCACCGGAAGCGTAGGGACCGCTGTAGGGCGGGTACCCGCCTGACGGGTAGTCCGTGGGGGCGGGCCCCGCGGGCAGTGCCGGCGCGTCCATACCAGGACTCGCAGCGGGATCAGTCGGCTCGTGAGAGTTGAAGGGATCAGTCATGCGCTCATCACACCTATGAAGACGTCGGGGAATCCGTGAGAGAGTCTACTGGCGAGGGCGCTGCCGGCGCGGCCCCCAGATGCCCCTCCGCAGGCCGATTTGCGTAGACGGCCGGAGTCTGGGTTAGACTTCCGCACGCACCTGGGACGCACGTCCACTGGTGCCACGCGGGTGTAGTTCAATGGTAGAACTTCAGCTTCCCAAGCTGACAGCGCGGGTTCGATTCCCGTCACCCGCTCCAGCCCGAGGGCCCGGACCATCACGGTTCGGGCCCTCGTTGTTGCGCGGCCGGACTCAGCGCCGACGGTGGCCCTGGGGTGGCCGTCTGCGGGCCCTTCCGAACGGGGACAGTCGACGCCGTCGGGGACAGGGCCGCACGTTCCAGGGCCGCACGTTCGGGGACATTTCTATGCGGTCGGGTGCGTGTCCTTCCGGGCGGGGACAGTCGACGCCGTCGGGGACCGGAATCCTGTCCCCGTACGCGTGACATGCCCCCAGCAAGAAGAGAAAGTCCCCGGCCGCGTGGAGTGGCCCCACTGGAGGACACCAACCTCTTGACACGGCCCTCCCCCCAACGAGCTCGCCACCCCGTAGACGCCAAACCGGCTCATCCCTAGACTTTCTGCATGCCAGATCATGAGTATTCGGTGCGCGTGGAGTGGACGGGCAACCTGGGCACGGGCACATCCGGATACCGCGACTACTCGCGCGACCACGTTGTCCGGGGAATCACCGCCGACCTGCCGGCGATCCACGGATCGGCGGATCCAGCATTCCGAGGGAACGCTCGCAGATGGAACCCGGAACAGCTCCTGCTCGCCTCGCTCTCACAGTGCCACATGCTGTGGTACCTCCACTTCGCGGCAGACGCGGGCATCACCGTCACCGGCTACTCGGATACCCCTACCGGCCTCATGGCCGAGCACCCGGGCGGTACCGGGGAGTTCACGTCAGTCACCCTTCACCCCACAGTGACCATTGCTCCCGGCAACGATCCTGAGAGTGCCGCCACGCTCCACGACCGCGCCGCCGAGTACTGCTTCATTGCTCGATCGGTGAGATTCCCGGTTCACCACGACGTCATCATCACGACCGAGCACTAGGAGACGAGGCCCTTCGCCCCCCTGTTCTTCACCTGCGCCTTTCGGGGCAGCGTCGGCCGACGCCGTCGGGACTGGGCCGCACGGCCGGGGACATTTCTGTGCGGTCGGGTGCGTGTCCTTCCGAACGGGGACAGTCGACGCCGTCGGGGTACAGGATTCCTGTCCCCGCACGCGTGACATGCCCCCGTGGGCAGGGAAAGTGTCCCCGGCCGCGCGGGTGGCCCCGCCAGGGGTCAGGACAGGATGGCCTGCAGGTTCACCTGGGCGCTGCCCAGGATGCCGGCCGGGTCGCCCCCGGCCAGCCCGGGCAGCTCGTTGTCGAAGTTGGCGATGATGTCCGAGGTGCCGGAGGCGGATGGCACGGGCTGGGAGTACTCAACGCCGGCCAGGAAGGCCGCCTGGTCGGCGTGCTTGCCCTTCCAGGTCTCGCCGGCGGCCTTGCCCGCGGGGACCGTGCCCGCCGCGCCGGCCAGGGCCACCTGCCGCTCGGCAGCGGTGAGGTACTCCACGAGCTTGATGGCGTCGGCCTTGTGCTTGGAGGCCTCGACGACGCCGTAGAAGGTGGGGAACTGCAGGGTCCCCTTGCCGCCGCTGCCGGGCCGGCAGCTCGACCACCTTGTAGGAGATGCCCGAGTAGGCGTCCGCCAGAGTCTTGGTCAGGGCCTCGGTCTCGATCACCATGGCGGCCTGCCCCTGACCGAAGGCGTCGGCGGCGGACCCCGCGGGCAGGTCGGCACCCCAACCGGCCGAGCCGGAGGACAGGAGCGTCTTGACCTGGGTCAGGCCCGCCACCGAGCCCTCAGAGGAGGCCGTGGCCTTCGTGCCGTCAGCGCTGGTCAGCCCCCCACCGCCCTGGACGAGGAAGGCACCCACGCGCGCGTAGGAGGCATCGAGGGTCAGGCCGACGACCCCGCCGGAGGTGAGCTTGGCGGCCACCTGGTCGAGCTGCTCCCAGGTGGTCGGGTAGTCCGAGTCGCTCAGACCCGCGGCCGACCACAGTGAGGTGTTGATGTACAGGGCGAGGGTGGAGACGTCCCGGGGCGCCGCGGCGATCTTCCCCTGCCGGGTGGCGCTGGTCAGCAGCGCGGGGTGCGCGTCCTTGACGGCGGCCGCCCCCTTGTCCCAGGAGTGCAGGGAGCCTGCGTAGCTGGACAGCTGGGCCGGGTTGAGGACGACGACGTCGATGCTCGGCTCGCCCGTGATCCCGCGGGCCAGCTCCTGGGAGACGTCGGAGACGGGCTTGACGTCCACCTCAACCTTGGTCTCCTTGGTGAATGCCTCCACCGCCTTGGACAGCGCCTCCGCGGCGGCGTCGCCCGCGTCGGAGACGATGAGCGCCATCTTGCCCTCCTCGGTGGCCTCGTCCTTCGACTTCGACGAGCAGGCGGCGAGGGTGGCCGCGGCGGCCAGCCCCAGAGAGGTCAGGGCGAACGTCCTGCGGGACAGCATCATGTGATCTCCTTGAGGGAATCCCGGAGTGCCCGGGAGCGGGGTGAGCCCGGGGCCGCAACGGCGCCTGTGGGCTCGCGGTGAGCGACGTCGGGCGGGGACGGCGGCAGGGCACTGCGGGCCCCTCGTCGCCAGGAGGAAGCGTGAGGCCATGTGGGCGGCGGGCTCGGACGCGAGCCCCTCCCTCACCTCACAGGAGATCGCGCAGGGCCAGCACGACCACGCCGGTGGCCAGAACGTCCACGAGGAACCAGGTGGCCAGCCACACGCCGGCGGGTACCCGGGTCAGGTGGGCCAGGGTGCGGTGGTCCTGGCGCGGGTCGCGTGAGACGGCGACGTCACGCAGGGAGTCCCAGGCCCCCACCAGCAGGGCCAGGCCGATCCCGGCGACGACGCCGTCGCGCCACTGTCCGCCCCACCACCACAGGGCCCCGGTCAGGAGGGCCACGAGCAGGACCACCAGGACCGTGCGCAGGGAACGGGACATGACCAGCAGCACCGCCAGGAGGACCAGTCCCAGCATCAGGACCGCGCTCGCCCAGCCCTTGAGGGCCAGGAGCACGACGACGGCGCCCAGGACGGCCGGGGCGGGGTAGCCGGCCCAGGAGGTGGCCACCCGGCCGGGGCCGGTGGGCTTACCGGCGGTCACGGCGTGCCCGGACAGGTCCCGGCTCACCACGAATCCGCGGAAGCTCCGCCCCACCATGATGCCGACGGCGGCGTGCCCGGCCTCGTGGACGATCGTCACCAGGGTGCGTCCCCAGCGACGGGCCGGGGCCCAGGCCAGGACGATGAGGAGGATCGCCAGCGCCGGCCACAGCACGCCGGGGTCCAGGCCGACGACGCTCGAGGCTCGGGTCAGCAGGTCGTTCCAGGTGTCAGTCCAGCTCAGGTTCACGAGCGGAAGTCTGCCAGGCCCGCCCGCGTGCACGGCAGGCCGTGGCTCACACTGTCAGCCGACCGCGCTGTGACGAAGCGAACCGGGGGCCTGGGCACCCTCCAGCGGCTCGGTGGCGCGGGGCTGGGCAATGGTCGGTACCGCGTGGGCGGGCTGGCGGGCCCCCACCGCCCGCAGCACGAAGGCGTCCAGGCTCTCCAGGTAGGCCCGGCGCTGCTCCGGATCCGTGGGGGTTGGGCGCCCGCCCATGACGGTGGCGTGGATGAGGGGGATGACCTGCTCGGGCTCCTGGGCGGGGATGAGCCCCTGGTCCATGGCGTCGGTGAGGATTGAGGCGAGCATCTGGGCCACGAGCGCCCCGTGGGCCTTGAGACGACCGGCGGTCCCACGCGAGACCACCTCGGACAGCGGCCCCGAGGCGGGGAAGTGGAAGTGCCGGGCGATGAGGGCCTGCTGGCGCACGTAGATGCGCAGGCGGTCGATCGGGTCCTGGGTGCCGGCCAGCGCCCGGGAGAGCTCCTCGGCGTAGCGGCCGGCCTCATGCTCCATGAAGGCCAGGAGGAGGTCCTCCTTGTCCGCGAAGTGGTTGTAGACGGCCGTGCGCCCCACACCCGCGTGATTGGCGACGTCGGACAGGGTGATCTTGTCGAAGCTGCGCTGGCTCATGAGCTCGGACAGTGCCCCGAACAGGGCGGTGCGCGTGCGCTCTCGATGCTCGGCCAGCGAGGAACCCAGAATCTTCGGCATGAGGTAACCCTAACTTATGAGATGACGCGAGTGATAGAAGTGTCAGGAAACTGGGAAGGGCTACACCGTGGGACTGCTGACGTCCTCGAGCCCCGCAGCCCCGGGGAGGGCCGCCCGCCTGCGCCCCACCACCGTCTCCCCCGGTGAACATCAGCGTCCCAGGGCGCCTACGAGCGCGTCGATGATCGGCAGGTCCGCCTCCAGCCACGGCAGTCGGCGCAGCTGGTCGGGAGGGTCCAGGCGCACCCACTCCAGGCGTTGGTGGTCGCCTCCGACCCTGCCCCGGTCCCCGGGGCGGGCGGGCTCGGCCAGCCACACTCGCATCCTGAAGCCGTGCATGGCCGGCCAGGCCGGGGCGTCGTCACCGGGAGCGCCGTCCGGCGGCGGCGGAACCGCCAGCTGTCGGGGAACGACGAGCTCGGCCCCGAGGCGGGCGCTCAGGCCGATCTCCTCGTCCAGCTCGCGGGCCAGGGCCTGCTCGGGCCGCTCTGCGGGCTCGACCTTGCCGCCGGGCAGCTCGAACTGACCGGCGTGCTCAGGCGGGTAGGAGCGGGCCGCGCACAGCAGGGTGGTCGGATGCTCCAGGTCGTCCAGGACCGCGGCCGCCACGACGAGTCGGGAGGCCCGCCCCGTATCGGAGTCGCTCACCAGGGCTTTCCCCCTCCTTCGCCGCCACCGGACTCCTCGGAGGTTCCCGGGCTGCCGTTGTTGCGGTCCCGCAGTCGCTTGGCCCGGTCATCGACCGGGGTCGGGGTCGGCTTGGCGCTCGGGTGCTGGAGGAGGTCTCACCCGGCGAGCTCGACGACGACGAGGGGGTCGAGCTCGGGTCGCTGCTGGGCTGCGAGGAGGCACTCGAGCTCGGGTCGCTGCTCGGGCTGCGGGAGGGGCTCGAACTCGGGTCGCTGCTCGGGCTGCGAGGAGGGGCTCGAGCTCGGATCGCTGCTGGGCGTGGCCGAGGGGTTCGGGCTCGGGGAGGATTCTGCTCGGGCGGGGGCGGCACCTCGCAGGTATCGGCCGCCTTCTTGGCCGCCTCGATGTGCTCAGTGACCGCCGTGGAGCTCCCGCTCTCCTGGGCCTGGGCCGCCAGGGTGAGGTGGGCGACGTACAGGTTGGTGCGCACCATGCACTCCGGGGAGCCGGCCTCCTTCACCTTGGTCTCCGGGTCGACCTTGGCCTTGGGCGCCTCGCTGAGAGCCTGGTTGAGGGTCGTCACCGCCGAGGTCGGGTCCTTCGCGGCGAGCTGACCAGTGCCCAGGTTGAAGTGGACGCGCCACTGCTCCAGCCAGGGATTGATCGCGGCGACTATGCGGTAGCGCGACAGGGCCGTGTCATAGTGGCCGGCTGCCGCGGCCCGGTTTCCAGCCAGGGAGATGAGGAAGATCGAGCCGAGCCACAGGGAGATGATGGTGACCAGGGCCGCGGGCACCCCGCCGATCGCCAGGAGCCGACGACGCCGCTTGAGGCGGGCCTCGCGCCGCCTGGGGTCCTCGGGGGCCGGGGAGGAGGCGTCGTCCTTCGGGTCCGCGTTCTGCAGGTAGTCGATCTCCTGCTCCGAGGGGGCACCGGCTGCCCCTGGCGCGCCCGGGGCATTCTGTGCGCCGTCGGCAGCGCCGGGCTGCGTCCCGCTGCTCCCCTGCCCGGGGAACTCGCCGGGGGTGTGTCCTATCGTCATCATCGTCCCCTTCCCATGAGAAGACGCAGGCGACGGTCGGCTCGCATGAGGTCGAGGATCTCCCACAGCAGCAGACCGAAGGCGATGAGTCCCAGTGGCCAGGTCAGGTACACCCGGGCGTTGGTCTTGGCCCGCCCGTCGGAGGTGACGGCCTCGATGTCGAGGTTGGTGAACTTGCTCGTCGGGTCATCCCCCGAGCCGCCGGTGCGGTGGAAGTAGGGCAGCCCCAGGTCCTTGGCCACCTTCTGGAGCTCGTCGGCGTCGATCTTCGACGCCCCGGGCTGCCCGCCCTGGCCGTCGGTGATGTAGTCGGACTGGGTGTGCTCGCCGGTGGACGGCGAGCCGTCGTAGCTGCGCATCTTGCCGCCCTCGGTCGAGCCGTAGCCCAGCACCGCGCCGCCGTCGACGAGCCCGGCCAGGGACTGCCAGGAGATGCCGGCGTTGTCGGCCGCCTGAGCGCCGCGGCCGTTGTCGGTGGCCTCCCCGTCGGAGAAGATGTAGACGAGGCGGATGTCCTTGGGGTCGGACTGGCGGGCCTGTGCCAGCGTGAGCCCCAGCATCGGAAGCGCCACCTCCAGCGAGGAGCCGGTGGCGTGGCCTGAGACCTCCTGCTTGAAGGAGCCGATCCAGGCGTCGACGGCGTTGGTGTCGTGAGTCAGCGGCAGCTCCCGGGCCGCGGTGTTGTCCAGGGCGATGATGGAGAAGCGCGATCCGGGAAGGCCTCGCGGATGGCCCGCATGTCCGCGCGCACGCCGTCGAGCCTGGTGGAGGCCGACTGGTCGACGCCGTCGGGCCCCTTGCCCTGGTAGTCCTCCGCGGCCATGGAGCCGGTGCGGTCCACCACCATGTAGATCTCCACGTTGGAGACGCTGATCGCCTCGCTGCCGCGGATCGCCGGCCCCGCCAGCGCCAGCACGATGACGACGACGATGGCCAGGCGCCTCCACCAGGCTCGGCGGGCGGCAGGCTCGGCATCGTCACGGACCAGGCGGCGTCGGGCCACGACGAGCAGCCCCGTCAGGGCGGCCGCCAGGAGCAGGACGAGGAGCCACCAGGTGACCGGGATGAACGCGAAGTCCCCGATGATTGGAACCGGCTTCATGCTCGCCTCCAGGTAGTCAGTCCCAGGTAGCCCAGAAGCACCAGTGAGAGCGTGATGACGAGCCGCTGGGGGACGTCGGTGCGACGGGTCTGCTTGCGGCCCCCGAGCGCGGAGACCTCGGTCTTCTCCAGCTCCTTGACGATCTGGCCCCCGGTGCCGGAGTCCTCGACGTCGTAGAAGCGCCCCTTGCCCTGCTCCTCGGTGACGGTCTTGAGCTCCTCACGGGACTCCTCGGGAGTCTTGTCGAGCAGGTTCTGGTAGGGCTGGTCCTCGTCGGCGCCGTAGATGGAGAACAGACGGATCTTGCGCTCGGCCAGGAGCTTGGCCGCATCGGGCAGGGGGTAGATCTGCTCGTTGTCAGGGTCGATGACCTGGTTGTCGGTGGCCAGGATGATGGAGCGAGAGCGCTCCAGGCCTTGGTTGTCGAAGGCCTGGGCGCAGGAGGCGAGCCCGTCACCGGCCAGGGAGGAGCCGTTGATGCTGGTGTTCACGGTGCCGCCGAAGGCCTCCTGGTAGGCGAGCTGCTGCTTGTAGGTGACGTTCTCGGGGTCGATGTCCAGCACGTCGCCCAGCTCGGTGAGCTGGTCACGCAGCAGCTCGTAGTCGTCCGTGAGCGGCACGATGGTCTGCGCGGCCGAGTTCCAGGCCACGATCCCCACCCGCTCGCCGTCGAAGTCCTCCAGGATCTCGGAGAAGGTCGTCAGGACCGAGGAATCGATCCTGACCATCGACGTCGATACGTCCAGGCACAGGACGATGTCACGGTTGGCCAGGGCGTCGGAGCGCTCGATGACGCGCACGGGCCGACCGGCGATGGCGGCGGCGCTCACCAGACCCGAGACCAGCATGACCGCCAGGAGCGCGTGCAGCCAGCGCTGGGCCCGGATGCGCTTGCGCACCGCCGGCAGCTGGAACAGGCTCGCCGAGTTGGCCAGACGGCGGGGCAGCTCGATGGCCTGGTCGCTCGCCCGCCGGCTCCAGGGCGCCCGGAAGCGCTTGGGCGCCTTGGAGGATGAGCCCAGGCCGGAGCGGCGGTCAATGATGAAGACCGCGATGATCGCCGCGGCGGCGATGACAAGGAGAACGATGAACAACCAGAGCATCACCATCGGGTGACCACCTCCCTGGCGTGGGTGAGGGCCTCCTGCGCGGCGGCCTGCGGCTCACGGTCGAAGGAGGGCTGCTCCCACACGGCCAGCAGCTCTCCGACGTGGCCCAGCGGGTTGATGTCCAGGGGACGGCCCGCCGCGCGCACGCTGCGCCGGCGCTCCTCCACCGAGCTCGGCCCGGCGGTCGCGGCCATGTCGAGGATCTCCGAGACCGTGGCGGTGGTGATCTCCTCCCCGCTGCGGGCCTCGGCGAAGCCGCGCAGCAGCGCGGCCAGCTCCAGGTGCAGCTCGCGCAGGTCCAGATCGCCGGCGTCCCAGCGCTGGGAGATCTCAGCAAGACGCTCACCCCACTGGCGGCGCTCACGGGGCGCCATGGGGATGTCTCCGACCTCCTGGGAGATGTCGCGGCGGGTCACCAGGAAGGTCCGCAGCAGCCAGGCGGTCACCAGCAACAGGCCGACGATCATGACGATGACCATCCATATCGGCATGAGAACCGGGGGCATGATCTGCATGGGGTCACCGCCTCCCTCTGGCCACGGCGGCGCGCTCACGCTGGAGGAGCTCGGCGATGGAGTCGATGAGCGTCTCCTCGGAGGAGACGACGCCGTACTCCAGGTGCCGGGCGTCGAGCACCTGCTCGACGCTGGTGCGCCACTGCTCGCGCACCACGGCCGCCTGAGCGGCCAGGTAGGAGTCCGCGCGCAGGAAGGCGGGGATCTCGAAGGGCAGGTCGATGTCCCGCCCGCGGCCGCCGTCCGGTCGCAGCGGATCGTCGTCCTCGATCTGGACGACGATCATCTCGTGCTGGATCGACAGGCGCCGCAGCCAGGTCGCGGCATCGGGGCCGGGGTGGGCGGTGTCGGTGATGAGGATGACCAGGCTGCGTCGGCGGTGCCAGGTGCTCACCCGCTCCATGAGGCGCGGCAGGCTGGAGGGAGGGGCCCCGGGGGCCAGCTCGTAGACGCCGGGCGCCCCCTCAACGGGAGCGTCGAGGTCCTCGTAGGTGCGGGCCAGCAGCGCCAGCAGGGTCTCCACGTGCTTGGCCCCGGAACGGGCCGGGACGCGAGATCATCCGGCCGGCGTCACCGGCCACGAGCGCCACCGAGTCCCCCCGCATCCGGGCCAGGTAGGCGAAGACCTCCGCCACTCCCAGGGCCAGGTCGCGCTTGTCCTCGCCCGAGGGGGTCATCGCCGCCATGGTCCGGCCCGTGTCCACGGCCAGCACCATGGGCATCATGGACTCGCGCTGGTAGCGCTTGATGACCGGCTGCCCCAGGCGGGCCGAGGACTTCCAGTCGATGTCGGAGATGTCGTCGCCGGGCCGGTAGAAGGACATGTCGTCGAAGTCCTGCCCGCGCCCGACGAACACCGACTTGTGGCGCCCGTCGAGCAGCCCCGTGGCGCGGCGCAGGGTCGGCAGGCTCAGAGCCGCGCGCAGACGCTCGATCCGCGAACCGCGCCGGCCCTCGCCGGAATCGGACTCGGGCGCCCCGGGAGCGCCATGTACCTCCGTGCTCATCGCTGTGCTGGTCCCCACCGGGCTCAGGGCGTGGGGACGGCCGCGAAGATGGCGTCGATGATCGCCTCGGGCGCGACTCCGTCGGCCAGGGCGTCATAGGTGAGCACCAGCCGGTGGCGCAGCACTCCGTGGCGCAGCAGGCGGACGTCGTCGGGGATGACGTAGGTGCGCCCCTTCCTGGAGGGCGACAGCCTGGGCCACCTTCATGAGCGCGATGCCGCCACGGGGAGGCCCCCACCCGCACCTGCCGGTCCAGGCCGGGCACGGGCCGCGGGCCCCCGCCGCGGGAGGTGTTGATGAGGGCGACGATGTACTGCTTGATGACGGGATCGACGTAGACCCGCTCGGCGGCCCGCTGCAGCCACTCGACGTCGCCAGTGGAGATGGGGCGCCCGGTCACGGGCTGGTCGAAGGTCCCGTTGGAGATGCGGTCCAGGACGTCGGCCTCCTCCGAGGGCCGCGGGTAGGTGAGCACCTCCTTCATGAGGAACCGGTCCATCTGCGCCTCGGGCAGGACGTAGGTGCCCTCCTCCTCGATGGGGTTCTGGGTGGCCAGGACCATGAAGGGGTGGGGCAGGGGGTAGACGACGCCGCCGATGGAGGTCTGACGCTCCTGCATGGCCTCGAGCATGGCCGACTGGGTCTTGGCGCTGGAGCGGTTGATCTCATCGAGCAGGACGATGTTGGCGTGGACCGGCCCCAGCTGGGTGGTCATCTCGCCGGTGGAGGAGTTGAGGATCTGGGTGCCCACGATGTCGTTGGGCATGAGGTCGGGCGTGCACTGGATGCGCCGGAAGGAGCCGGAGACGGCCGAGGCCAGCGTCTGGGCGGCGGTGGTCTTGGCCAGGCCCGGCACCGACTCCAGCAGGATGTGACCACTGGACATGAGAGCGGTCACCAGGGCCGTGCGCAGCTGCTCCTGACCGACGACGCGCTGGGAGAAGATGTTGGCCACGGATGTCAGCAGCTCAGCGGCGCGCTCCACGTCGGCGTCCCCGGCGCCTCGACGGCTGGAGGCTGCCTTGGCCTCGCGGCGCAGTGCCTCACGGGAGGGCAGGGGGCCGGTGTCGACCTTCTCCTCGGCCGGCGCCGCCGGGCCGGAGGGGTAGCCGGGAACCGTCATCCTGGATGATGCGGTCGGCGCGGAGGGGGCCCCGGAGGCCTGCGGGTCGAACTGAGGAGGGACCGACGGCGGCTGCTGCACCGAGGCCGCAGTCCCCTGCCCCGCGGAGGAGCCGGTGGGCTGACCGGCCTGTTGGGCCGCCGGCTGGCCGCTGGGCTGACCGTACTGCTGGCCACTGCCCCAGCCACCCGGCTGACTGCCGGGTTGGGCGCGGTGCTCGGGCTGCATGCTCATGGTTCTCCTCGCTCAGTTCTGGCTTGATTCCTCGCGCCACGTGCTCGCGCCTGGATAGGCAACGCATCGGCAGGCTATACGAGCCGGGGCCACCTGGGGCACGAGCGACAGGGAAGTCCTCCCCACAGCCCCGGAGGGCCTCCACTTTTCACCGGATTGGCGCCGCTTTGAAGGAAATGTGAGACGAGTCGTCATGAGGCGGCCGCCCCGGGGTCAGAGCTGGCCGAGGTTCACCCTGCTCCCGGCCAGGCTCAGCCGGAGCCCATCACTGGTGACAATGACGCTGGTCGGGCGCAGCCCCGGCGGCAGGGACTTCGCGGGGACCGTGATCTGCGGGGAGTCCAGCCCGATATAGCTGAGCATGCTGTCCTGGCCCGTGGCGACGTCGACGCCGACCTTCTTCCCACCCATCCGGGTGGAGGTGATGGTCAGGATCAGGCTGCCGTCGGAGCCCAGCGACGGGGTGATCTCCGCCTCACCGCTCAGACCGAGCAGGGACATCGAGGCCTGGATGGATCCCGGATCCTGCGCGCTGGTCCCAGTGCGCTTGGCCTGGAGGGTGACGCCCTTGAGCTTGGGGTGCGATACCGCGGCGAGCTCGCCCACCTGCTGCCAGCTGATAGTGCCCGACGCCGCCACCGTGTCGGTCTGATAGGGCTTGTGCAGGCTGATGTGGCTGAGGTCGACGTCGACGTCGCTGAGCGTGACCGAGGCGTTTCCCTGGCTCTTGGAGGTGATCGTCAGGCTCGAGGAGTCCACGCTCAGGCTGTCCAGTGAGCCGCCGATAACCTGACGCAGGAGGATTCCCTTGGTGGCGATGCGGGCGTCCGGGTTGAGCCCCGGCAGGGCGGAGCGGACGGCGGCGTCGACCTGCCCGCGCACGAGGTACTCCGCCCCGACGGCCCCGGCGCTCAGGATGACGACGAGCACCACCAGGACCGCCAGCCACCGTCGCGCGTGACGCCGTCTGGCGGGACGGGGACGGTTGCCGTCTGAGAGCTTCCCCTGCGAGGAGTCCTCGACGAGCCGGTCCTCGAGAAGTCGCCCTCCTCGGGATCGTTCGCCAGGACCTCGTCGAGAGCGCCCGGTTGGGGAACTCCTGCCCGCGACATCCGCCTTCGCTCGAGGCGAGTCCGCGTCGCCCCGGTGACTCCTCACTGCTCGCGTCACGTCATCGCCCCGACGCCGACGGCGAGCTCTGGGCCACCGGGGCGGTGCTCACCGAGCGCTCAGCCGTCTGGTCTGCGGGGGCCTGGTTGGCGGCCAGCTCCTCGTCAAGCATGTAGAGGTCCTCGGCGGTGACCATGAGAGTGGACACGGCGTGCTCCACCAGGGCGGTACGCCGGTTGGAGGCGGCTCCGGCCACCCGGCCGCCGCGCAGCCCGCGCACCCCCACCCGGTCGAGCTTCTCGCAGACGTTGTCGAGCTTGCGGTTGAACTTGGTCAGCGGCCAGCCCAGGCGCGCCGCGGCCGCCGCGGAGGAGGGGATCTCGGCGGCCCCGGTCCCGGCCCGTTTGAGCACCGGCTCGGACAGCGCCAGGACGAGCAGCAGCTGGGAGCGGGTCATCGGGGTCACCCCGATGGTGGTCTGGCCGGAGGACTGACGCACGCCGTCGATCCCGGAGAAACGGTCCTCCCCGGAGGTGATGAGGTTGATCTCGTAGGTGGTCGGACCGGCGGAGAAGGTGAGGATGACCCGGGGAAGACCAGCGGCATGCGGGCGCCGGGGGCCAGCCGGGACTGGACCAGCCCCTCGCCGTCGGTCAGGGTGGCCGACAACCGCGACCCCTCGTTGGCGATCCACCAGAGGTTCTCGGAGTGGGCGAAGACCAGGAAGCGGCGGTGGAGGTAGGGATTGTCGTCAATATCGAGGTCTCCGCCTCGACCGATGACGAAGGTGTCGGCCGGGGCGACCCGGTAAATCTCTCCGGAGAAGTCCAGGACAAGCTCGTCGGGCTGCTCAGGACTGACCTCCGGCATCTCCGTCCATGTCAGGTCGCTCATGAATTCTCCTTCCACAGTCCCGGTGCATGATCGGCACCCGGGTCCAGTCTCGCCGAGAACCCGGATCCGCACCTGCGAAGCACGACCACTCGGACAGTGACCTCAGCCACGACGGAACCTCAGCCACGACGGCGGATCGATACGGAGCGTCACCCCGTCGCCGACATCCATGAGATCGCCCATGAAGACCGGCGTCGGCATCCCCGACCCCAGCAGGACCGGCGTCGCACCGGGGCGCGCCAGGACCGTGCCATTGGACGAGCCCAGATCCTGGGCCAGAATGCTCCACCCCGAGGTCGTGAGCATGAGATGGGAGCGCGAGACCATGTGCTGTGGGCTGGCCACCGGCACCAGGGCCACGATGTGCGGATCGCCGCCGGCCTGCACCTGGGGGGCACGTCCGATGACGACGTCGCCGGCGACCTCGACGGCGGCGCCGGTCGACAGGGTCAGCGTGGCCAGAGCCGGCCGGCGCACATAGGAGAACACTCCCGTCAGGGGCTGAGAGCAGATCAGGCACTCCCGGAGCTCGGGAGGACTGGCGTGCCCCTGGGGGCAGATCGAGGCCCGTACAGGGGGCGCCGCGATCAGCGCCGCCTCGGAGGCGGAGACGACCTCCGTGTTGGGCAGGGCCTCCAAGGGCTGGGGCTCCCGGACGGGCTGGGGCTGCTTGCTCTTGGAGTTGTCCGGTGCGGTGGGGGTGTTGGCCGTCGGGACTGCCGCCCGAGCTCGCCGAGGGGCGGTGGGGGGCCCGGTGGGCGCCGCGGCGCCGACGCCCCGGAGCCGGGCTCCGGCTCGGGGTAGTCCGGGAACGGGCTCACATCGCCGACGTCCAGGTCCTCCACGGCGGCCTCAGTGGGCTCAGTGGCCTCAGGGGTCTCCGCGTGCGGCTGCTCCGGGGGGCTCGAAGGGGTCGTCGGGGTCCTCCCAGACCCCCGTCTCCAGCAGGTCGGGAGCCGAGTCCGCGGAACTGTCGGGCTCGGCGGGAGAGGCGGCCGGGGCGGGAGAAGCGGCCTCGGCAGGAGCCTCAGCCTCGTCAGGAGAGGCAACCGAGGCGGGAGAAGGCACCTGCAAGAGCTCCGGGGCAGCCTCCTGGGGCGAGCCGGAGACCGGGGCGATCGGGACGACCGGTTGGAGCAGCGTGGTCTCGTCACTGGGCTCGGCCGGGACGATACCGGTGGACTCCGACGCCATGGACCGCAGATCCGAGCGCCGCAGCGCTGCACCCGGCGAGGCCGCAGCGGCCTGCGGGGAGGACGCACTCGGGGGTCACCGGGGCGGCCGGCCCCACCGTCGGCAGGTAGGTGCCACCCAGGGCCTGCAGGACCCGCAGGCCCGTCTCCACGGAGACGCCACCGGGCTCATCGCCGTCAGCCGGGTTGATGACGGCGGTCCCGTCAACGCCGTCGACCCGCAGAGCGCCGTCCGACAGACGCGTCAGCCCCTCGGGCAGCGGAACCCGCTCACGTGGCAGGGAGACAGAGGGAACCGGAGAGACTGTCACTGCGCCCCCTGACTGCTCGCGTCACCGGAGTGGAACGCGCGCGCGCCCAACGGAGGAGTCGGCACCTGAAGGGAGTCCACGACGACGGCGGTGGTGTTGTCATGCCCGCCGCCCTCCAGGGAGGCGGCCACGAGGAGCTCGGCCGTGCGCTGCGCCGTGCAGCCGGCCGCCAGCACCGTGGCGATGGCCTCGTCGTCGAGCTCGTCACTGAGCCCGTCGGAGCAGATGAGGAACCGGTCCCCGGCGGCCACCGGAACGGTGTAGAGGTCCGGGACGCCGGAGTCGGCGATACCTCCGCCCAGCGCCCGGGTGACGATGTTGCGGCGGGGGTCGCGGCGCGCCTGCTCGGGGGTGAGCTCACCGGTCTCGATAAGAATCTGGACCCGGGAGTGGTCGCGGGTGACCTGGGAGAGCATGTTGTCGCGCAGCAAGTAGACCCGGGCGTCCCCGATGTTGAAGATGACCCAGGTCGGACGCGTCACCCCCTGCTCGTCGGCCACCCAGGCCAGGATGACGCCGGCGATCGTGGCGCCCGGCAGGTAGGCGGCGTGGGACGGGATCGCCATGATCGCCTCCTGCGCGGCCACCACCGCACGAACCACCGTCTCGACGTCGGTGACGGTGGCCCCGGCCAGCGAGTAGAGGGAGTCGAGGGCCACCTGCGTGGCCATACGGCCGGCGGCGTGCCCGCCCATGCCATCGACGACGACGAAGGCCGGAGCGATGGCGAGGTAGCCGTCCTCGTTGATCGTCCGCAGGCGCCCCACGTCAGTGGCCGCACCGACAACGACCTCCGAGGCCCTGATGCCGCCCTCACCGCGGATCACGATGGCATCGGCATCAGCACGAACGTGCTCGGTCATCGGCTCCCTTTCCCCTGCGTCGCATGCACTCCCCTAGTAAACCCCAGCACCCCGTCCGGAACCACCGCGCCACCGCCCCGATTTCACCATGTGGGAGCTCGCACCGAGTCGGAGGCCGGCGACGCCGGCTCCCGCAGTACCCGCCAACCGGGTCTCCTCCGACGCCATCACCGGCGGGAATCCGCCGTTGTCAGACACTGACGGGCTGCGGCCGTGACCCGTCAGGCAATCGGAGTCGTGGTGTCCTCAGGTAGTCTTCCAGCGTGGCCGGCTGACCGACCCACATGCCGCCGAGAGGGTACTGCGTTCCCTGACTCGGTATCACGGGCGGCCCGACACCCGACCCACGACGGCCCCAGGTGCCGGTCACAACCTGGACCGACGTCGTTTTCCCGACCCTCGAAGGACCCAGCATGTCTCAGGCCAAGGACGAGCTTGTCGCGCGAGCGCAGGATCCCAATGCAGAGTTGGAGACCCTCCACCAGCTGGCGCAGAACTACCCCGGCCTGCGCCCCTACATCGCCGCCAACCCACGCACCTATCCCGCCCTCCTGGAGTGGCTGGGAACCCTGGGAGACCCCGCGGTCGATGCAGCCCTGGCCTCTCGCGACAGCCAGCCCCAGTCGGCGCCGTCGGCGCAGTCATCGCCTCGTCTGGCGGTGGTCTCGCCCCCCGGCGCCCAGCCGGGCACGCCGTCGGCCAGGTCCTCCGAGGCGCCCACGCAGGTGACCCTGCCCCGTTCCCTCCAGCCGGGCAGCGCAGTCTCCGGCACCTCCGCGGTCTCCGGGGCATCGGCGATCTCCGCCGCCAGCTCGAGGAGCGCCCAGAGCGCACCAAGCGCCTTCAACACGGCCGGTGCGAACACGCAGGTTGACGGCTTCCAGGCCGCGGGCGCCCCGGCCGTCCCCGTGCCCACGTCCCACCCCGCCCCAGCAATGGCCTCCCAGTCACCGGCTCGGCCGGTTCAGCCCGCCCTGCAGCAGACCTTCCAGCAGTCCGCGAACGTCTCTCAGGCGCAGAGCCCGGTCATTCCGACTCCCGCGCAGCAGGCCCCCGCGGTGACCGGCGACGACGGCGTCTTCGGCGTCGGCACCGAGGACGACGACTCGAGGCCCCCTCCTCCTTCCTGACCTCCAACCGCATCCTGCTCATCCTGGCACTCCTGGTGGCCACCGTCCTGGTCTTCCTGGCGACCTGGTACCTCTCCGGGGGCAGCGACAAGGGGCTCGGTCGCCGACTCGGGCACCGAGGCCCCGGCCGACTCCGGCCAGGCTGCGGCTGAGGACGGCTCCTCCCGGCCCCCAGTCGGCCTCCCCAAGGCCTCAGCCACCCCGAGCGCCTCGGCGACGCCCGCGCTCAAGGCGCCGGCACCCCCAGAGGCTCAGGAGCTGTCCGGCTTCGACGCCCCCAGCGGCAACATCAGCTGCACCCTGAACGACAACAACCTCACCTGCGTCATCAACGAGCACGCCAAGGTCGATTCCTGTGATTCCTCGAAGCCGTTGACGGTCACGATCGACGCTGACGGGAACATGAGCAAGAGCTGCGGGTCGCCCTTCACCACCAAGGGTGTCAGCCTCAGTTACGGTTCCTCGGCCAAGCACTCCACCTTCGCCTGCAAGTCAACCGATAAAGGCATGCAATGCTGGAGCCAGGTCACCGGCAAGGGCTTCATCCTCAGCCGCGACAGCGTCGTCGACACCCACGGCGGCAACTGATCGCTCTTACCCGAGGTCGGAGCCCCGCCCGCCGGGGCTCCGACCTTTCCTCTTCCTCTTCACCTCGTCTCCCAGCAGCGCACGACGTCCGATATGGCCACCTCCTACCGAACGATCCTCATCCACCCCGGTGCCCGCTCCTTCACGAGCGCCGGGCTCATCGCCCGTTTCCCCATGTCCATGGTGGGGATCTCAACGATCCTGGCGGTCGAGGAGCTCTACGGCTCCTACACGGCCGCGGGCCTGGTCAGCGCCGCGAACTTCGTGGCCATGGCCATCGGGGCTCCGATCCTGGCCCGCTGCGTCGACCGATACGGCCAGTCGCGGGTCATGCTTCCCGCGGTACTCGTGTCGTCCTTGAGCCTGGTGGGGCTGGCCGGCGCCGCCGCCGTGCACGCGCACCTGGGGATCCTGGCCGCCCTGTCGGCCCTGGCCGGGGGCCTGGCCGGTTCCATGGGCTCACTGGTACGGGCGCGCTGGACGGCGATGCTCACCCGCCCCGAGGAGATTCACGCGGCCTTCTCCCTGGAGGCGGCCCTGGACGAGGTGGCCTTCATTCTCGGGCCGGTGCTGGCCACGGCCCTGTGCACGACGCCGTTCCTGCCGGTGATCTCGGGCTGGGTGTGCTGTGTGGTGATGCAGCTGGTCGGGGGGCTGTGGTTCCTCGGCCAGCGCGCCACTGAGCCCGCACCGCACCCGACTCGGCCGCGGCGCACCGCTGAGGCCGCCGAGCAGTCGGATCAGGCCGCGGCGCACCCACCGGTGATGCGCTACGGCGCGATGGTGTCCATCGCCATCGTCTTCCTCATCCTGGGGGCCCTGTTGGGGCCAACGACGTCGCCGCGGTCGCCTTCGCCACCGAGGCCGGGCACAAGTCGGCCTCGGGCCTGGTCCTGGCGGTGTGGGGCGTGGGCTCCTTCGGCGCAGCCCTCCTCTACGGCTCACGCACGTGGGGGTGGCCGCTGTGGAAGCAGCTCATGGCCGGGCTGGTGGGGCTGGCGGTGGGGGCCTCGACCTTCGGTTTCGCCCCGAGCCTGGTGGTGCTGTCCGTCCTGGCGCTCCTGACGGGGCTGGCCATCGCCCCCACCCTGACCAGCGGCAACAACATCGTGCAGGGTGACGGTGGCCCCCTCGCAGCTGACCGAGGGTCTGGCCTGGGTGAGCACGGCCCTCAACATCGGGGTCTCGATCGGGTTCCCTGCTGGCGGGGCAGGCCACCGACGCCGGTGGCTCGCGCGCCGGGTACCTGGCGGTGGCCGCCTTCGCCTGGGGCGCCGTCGTGGTTGGTGTCCTGGGGCTGCCCGCGCTCAGACGGGCACGGACCAGCGGCTCGCTGGGCGGTCACTGAGCCGTCCTCGGCGGGTCGACTCAGTTCCCAGCATCCCCGGCGGCTCTTCTACACTCAGCACGATGCCCACCGCAGGAAATCCACAAAGCGTCCCCCTTCGCTCCCCAGTCGGGCTCCGGCCCCGAGGAACGCCCGAACCGTCTGAGCGGGACATCCGCCACCCGACCTCCCGCGGCTGGTGGCGGCTGCGCGCGCCGTCGCCTCTCGCGCCCGTCGCCGCCATTCTGGGATGGCTGGTTCTCCTGGTGCCCGCCTACTGGTCCCTGCGTGGATGAGCAACGGCCAGTGGCTGTTCAAGCTGGATTCCTTCGTCTACTACGAGGCCGTCCGTCAGTGGCTCGACGGCGGGGACCTCTACAGCTGGTACGCCAACCCGGGCCAGCACCTGTGGCCCTTCACCTACACGCCCCTGGCGGCCTGGGTGATCGCGCCCCTGACCTGGATGTCGTACCAGTCGGCCACCGTGCTGCTGATCGTGGCCACGCCGCTGTGCGCCGCCGTGACCGCCTACGGGGTTCTCAGGCGGCTGGCTGTCGCGCCCCGGATGGCGCTCACCCTGGCGCCGTGGCTGGCGCTCATCGGGGTCATCGCCCTGGAGCCCTTCCCCAAGACCATGGAGTACGCGCAGGTCAACGCCATTCTCATGGCGCTGGTGGCCGTGGACCTGTTCCTGGTTCCCGAGCGCTCGCGCTGGCGCGGGGCCCTCAGCGGCCTGGCCGCCGCGATCAAGCTGACGCCGGCGGTCGCGATCCTGGTGCTCCTGGCACGCCGGGAGTGGCGGGCGGCAGCCACTATGGCGGGCAGCGCCGTCGGGACTGACGCTCCTGGCCGCCCTGGCGGCACCCGCCGAGTCCTGGGAGTTCTTCACCTCGGCCATGTGGGATCCGGGGCGCGCCGGTTTCGCCGACTACTCGGGCAATCAGAACCTCAAGGGGGCGATCGCTCGGGGCCTGCCGGAGTCCACCTGGAACCTCACCTGGGCGGCATGCTCCCTGCTCGCCGTGGTGGCGGCCTGGTTCCTGTGCCGCCGGCTGGACCGGCTGCGGGGAGCCGGCGGCGCGGCCGGGGGTCCCGGGCAGGACGACGGCCTGATCCTGTCCCTCCAGATCAGCGTGGTCATGGTGCTCGGCCTGCTCATCTCCCCCATCTCCTGGTCGCACCACTGGGTGTGGTGCCTGCCCGTGCTCATGTCGGTCGCGGCGGCGGCCTGGCGCTGGCGCTCGACCGCGCTCGGCGTGGCCGGCGCCGCCGGGTTCCTCGTCTTCGTCCTGGCGATGCAGTGGTGGTTCCCCGAGCAGAACCACGTGGAGCAGAACTGGCCCGCCTGGGCCAAGGCCGTCGGCTCGAGCTACACCTGGTGGGCCCTGGGCTGCGGGGCCGTCCTGTGGTGGGCAATCGGCCGGCGGCTCAAGGCCCTGCACCGCTGAGAGGCGCTGAGAGGCGCTCGCGGTCGTACCGTAGGTCGCGCTGTCGAGGGTTCAGGGCACGACCCCGCGACCTACCCTACGACCGCGCGATCCACCCGACGAACACAACGATCAGAACCACTGAGTCGTCTAGGATCCAGGGGTGCCCCTCTCCGACATCGCCCGCGCCGTCGAGGACCGGTTCCATCGCGACACCGTCCCGGTCCTCAAGCGTCAGGGGTGGCGGCCCCGCGTCATTCCCCTACGACGGGTACGGCACCAGCGCCCCGGCTCAGCCCGGGCCCGACGCGCGCAGCACTCAGGACACGGCGGCCCAGCGCAGGACGGCCGGAGCCCGCCGCCCCTCCTCAGGGTCCCGCAGACCTCCTCCGACTCCTCCCAGCCCGCCACGTCCACCCGGCCCGCCCCCATGGCTCGGGTCCTGGCCCGCATGGTGATGCGCCCCCAGGACGCCCCCGCCGAGGGGCCCCTGTTCCGTTCCCTGCCCGACACTCTTCCCATCAGCGCCGCCCAGGCCCGCAGCTTCGCCATGACCGGACTGCTCGACGCCCAGCGCGGCTGGCGCCTGTTCATCGAGGTGCCGGTGGCCTTCCTGCCGGTGACGGTCCACGTGGGCCGGGCCAGCGTGCGCACCCGGGCCGACCGCAGCGGCTACATCGACGTCGTCGTGCGCGACCACGGCCTGGAGCCCGGCTGGCACGAGGCCAGGATCGAGGCGATGGGGGCGCACGCGGTCACCGCCAAGGTCCTCATCATCCCCGAGGGCCCACGCCTGGGCATCATCTCCGACATCGACGACACCGCCATGGTCACGCACGTCCCCCGCGTGCTCGTGGCCGCCTGGAACCAGCTCGTCAAGTACTCCTCGGCGCGCGAGCCCGTTCCCGGGATGGCCGAGCTCTACTCGCGCATCCAGGCCGCCCACCCGGGCACCCCGATGATGTACCTGTCCACCGGGGCTTGGAACGTCGTCCCCACCCTGCGCTCCTTCTTCTCCCGCCACGGCTTCCCCTCGGGACCCGCGCTCATGACCGACTGGGGGGCCGACCAACACCGGCTGGTTCCGCTCGGGCATCGAGCACAAGCGCACCGAGCTGCGCCGGCTCATGATCGACCTGCCCCAGATCACCTGGATCCTCTTCGGCGACGACGGCCAGCACGACCCCCACATCTACGGCGAGGCCGCCCGCCATCACGCCGACCGGATCGCCGCCGTCGCCATCCGCCGCCTGACCGCCACCCAGCAGGTGCTCGCCGGAGGGCTGACCGCCCACCCCATGGGCATCGGGCCCGAGGCCCGGACCCTGGCCGAGGCCGATGTGCCCGTCGTCGTGGGCGCCGACGGCTACGAGCTGGCCCGGCGCCTGCCCCGCGAGCTGCTGGAGGCCGCGCCGCGCCGCTGACGGCCTCACGGCGACCACCGCCGAGACGGGGCCGATTCTCGGCCGGCGTCCCCATGCGGCATGTCTCACGCAGCCCCCTCCACCGACGTCGATCCCCGCCAGCATGCGGATCGGCCCACAGCCCTGCCCGGCTCACAGGGACGGCACAGGCCCGCCCTACACGGACGACAGGCCCGGGCGGTTACCTGGGTTCACCAGGGGCAGAAGCCCCGTTCCCATCCCCTGCGAACAGGAGGAACCACATGTTCCCCTTCTCCACGGACTCCACCGGTCCGGCAGAGCCCACCAGCCCCACCGGTTCCACCAGCTCCGCCACCTCAACGGCCGCCTCGCTGCGCCGCCACGCGATCCTGGCCGACCTCAACCTGCTGCAGGTGGCCACCCTCATGGGCACCGGGCTGCTGGTGACGCTCGGCGTCATCCTGGGCGGCCGCTCCTACATCACCACCGTCACGCCGGACGGCCTGATCGCCTCCCAGCCGAGCGCCCACGGCACCAGCGTCCAGGACCCCGCGGCGGGCTCGGTGCCCTCCGCCGGCGGCTCCTCGGAGAAAACCGTGTGATTCCAGGGGCGAGGACCGCCCCAGCCCCGCAGCGCCCCCTGCGCGTGACGCTGTGGGCGATCACGCGGCCCCCGCACCCCTTCACGTCAGTCGCCCCGGCCCCCGGCCGGTATGGTGATGGCGCACCCAGCAGTGCTTCCTTCAAGCTCAGGAGACGATATGGCCGGCAAGATCCCCTTCATCCTCGGACTCGGCGCGGGATACGTGCTCGGGACCCGCGCGGGGCGCGCCCAGTACGAGCGCATCAAGACCGCGGCCTCCAAGGTCGCCGAGCAGCCCTTCGTGCGCACCCGGGTCGACGCCGCCTCCAGCCACGTCAAGCAGGCCGTGCGCACCCAGGGCGAGGCCGTCACCGAGAAGGTCGCCGACGCCGTCAAGGAGCGGCTCTTCGGGGCGCCCTCGAGCAAGGGCGGCGCCCAGTCCCAGCCCGTCGACGCCGGCCAGGCCAGCGTGCGCCCGGTCGGCGAGAGTTCCTGAGGCCGCCTCGAGGCCGGCTGAGCCCGACTAACGGCCCGGCTGACAACGCAGATCGCCCCTAGTCCTGCCTAGCCCTGCTCGGGCTGCTGGCAGGAGGCGTCCTCCTGCGCCGTCCGCCCGCCGCGGCCGCGCCAGGAGGGGGCCTTGAGCGGCCCCATCATGAGCCCCCGGCGCCAGCCCACGAGCGCGCCGTTGACCTCGCGCCGTCCGGCCCGGCGCCGTTCCCTATCGGAGATGACCGGCAGCTGCCAGGAGCGCCAGTAGGCGAGCACGCACAGGCCCGCACCGACCACGGTGGACACGAGCATGGCGTGCGCGTCGGCCACCCCCGCCTTGACGGCCACGACCTGGGTGCCGGCGGCGATGAGCGCCGGGATCGCGTAGAGCTTGTTGCCCCCGAAGACGGCCGGGGTCTCCCCCACCGCGACGTCACGGATCATGGAGCCGCCGATGGCGGTGAGGCAGCCCAGCAGGAGTGCCGGCATGACTCCGAGCCCGTGAGTGAGGGCCTTCGAGGCCCCGGTGGCGGCCCAGCAGCCCAGGATGACGGCGTCGGCCACCACGAGCAGGCGACGGGTGGGCCGCGAGGTCAGCGGCACGAACCAGGCCACCGTCGCCCCCAGGCAGGCCGTGTAGAGGTAGTAGGGGTCGGTCAGGGCGAAGGGCGGGACCGGCCTGGATCATGACGTCGCGCAGGATGCCGCCGGCGGTGGCCGTGAGCATGGCCAGGACGACGAAGCCCACCAGGTCGAAGTTCTTGCGCCGGGCGATGAGCCCGCCCAGGATCCCGTTGAGCAGGACCCCGCACAGGTCCAGCAGCCGGAAGGTGTCGGTCAGGGAGGCCGGCATGTGCAGCATGAGGGAAGAGAGGTCCAGCACCCCGGTTGCCCGCCTTTCACTCCTGTCATGGCGGCTGTCCCGCCGTCGATCCCAGTGTCGGACCGGCAGCCCGCCGCTACCGGGCACCTTAGTCCACGGCACAGCGCGGGGCGGGCACCCGACCGCCGCGGACCGCGCATTGCGGCGACACGAAACCTCAGGGTGGTCAGGACGCGCGAGGCCCGCGCCATGATCGGGGTCGTGTCCTCCCGCTACTCACCCCCAGGACCTGAGCCGCTACGCGTGGCTGTCCATCGGTGCCGCACTGGCCACGATCGCGCTCAAGGGCGCCGCGGCCTGGCTGACCGGCTCCGTGGGTCTGCTCTCCGACGCCGCCGAGTCCGTGGTCAACCTCGTCGCCGCCGTCGTCGCCCTCCTCGTGCTGAAGATCGCGGCCAAGCCCGCCGACGCCGACCACCAGTTCGGGCACTCCAAGGCCGAGTACTTCTCGGCCGTCGTCGAGGGCGTCACGATCTTCGTGGCCGCCGCCGTCATCATCATCTCCGCCATCGAGCGTCTTATCCACCCGCAGATGCCCGAGCAGCTGGGGGTGGGCCTGGCGGTCTCGGTCATCGCCTCGCTCCTCAACGGCGCGGTGGCGTGGGTGCTCTACCGGGCCGGGCGCCGCGAGCGCTCCATGACCCTGGTGGCCGACGCCAAGCACCTGGCCACCGACGTCGTCACCTCCGCCGCGGTCCTGGTCGGGGTGGCGCTGGTGGCCGTCTTCGGCTCGGCCGTGCTCGACGCCGTCGTCGCCCTGGGGGCCGGGCTCAACATCATGTGGACCGGCTTCACGCTCATTCGCGACTCGGTGGGCGGCCTCATGGACATCGCCCCGTCCGCTGAGGTGCTCCAGCGCGTGGAGGAGGTTCTGGCGCGCCACCGCCAGACGGGCATGATCGACTTCCACGCGGTGCGGGTGCGCGAGGCCGGCAACCGGCGATTCATGGAGCTGCACGTGCTGGTTCCGGCGGCCTGGAGCGTCAAGAAGGGGCACGACTTCACTGAGCAGGTCATCGACGAACTCATCGAGGCCGACACCAGCCTGCGCATCTCGGCGCACCTGGAGCCCATCGAGGACCCCAAGTCCTACGAGGATCTGGAGGACATCTGAAGAACTCGCAGGTCAAGTCGGTTTCCATCACCGTGAGGACATGTCAGACTCAGCCCCATGAATGCAATGAGGCTCACCGGCTCAGCACCGTCGCTGCGCCAGCACACGATCACCGCTCCCGTCCCCGCCTGGCGTCACCCCGACCACGTCGTCCTGGAGACCTGCGTCGAGGACGTCGAGGGCGTGAGGATCTCCGCCCGGGCCGGGGCCGACCGGGCCGAGCTGGGCGCGAACCTCACCGCCACCGGCACCACCCCCTCGATCGGCACCATCGAGGCCGCCATCTTCGCCGCCGCCGAGCAGGTCGAGCAGCGCCGTGCCCAGGCCGGCGCCCACTGGGCGGAGAAGCCCGAGGCCGCCGCCCCCTTCGGCCTGCAGATCCTCATCCGTCCCCGGGGCGGGTCCTTCGTCTACAACGCCGATGAGGGCCGGGCCATGATCGCCGACGTGCGGCGCATCGCCACCCTCGCCCTGGAGATGGCCGAGTTCACCCGCCCCCAGGCCACGGGCGGGGGGCGCACCACGCTGCCGCCGGCCGTGGACCTGGGCTTCGTCGTCGGTGCCCTGACCGAGGACGGCACCATTGACCGCGGCCTCGTGCGCCTGCTGGTCGATATGGCCAATGGCGCCCCCGTCACCTTCCACCGGGCCTTCGACCAGTGCCGCGACACCGTCGAGGCCTACGGGGACCTGGAGGGGACTCGGCGTGCGCTACGTCCTGACCAGCGGGGCGGCCCAGACCGCGGCCGACGGCGCCTCGGTGATCGCCGGGCTGGTGGCCAGCGGCGGGCCGACCGTGGTCGCGGCCGGGGCCGTGCGCCCCGACGGCCTGGTCGACCTGGTGGAGTCCACCGGCGTGCGTGAGGGTCCACATGCGCTGCCCCCGCGAGGGATGAGCCCCCGACGAGCCCCAGCGCACCGATGAGGCCCTGGTGCGCCGCGCCGTCGAGACGGTCCGCGCCGTGCCGCTTCCCGCGTAGCTCCCGCCCACCCCGTCCCTGCCCTCCTCCCGCCCGACGGCGTGCTGAGGGCCGGGTGCGCGCCCTGTGCGACTCAGGGGCGCCCACCCGCCTGGCGTCCCTGTCACCCTCCTCGGTCCCTTGGTCCCCGGTCCGGGTTCCACCGTTGCCGGAGAATCCTCACGGTTCGTCGATATCTACAGTCCTGGCGGCGACCAGCGGTTCCGATGCCTCCGTCACGCTCGAAGCGCAATCGGAAGAACTACCGATGCATCCCCCATGCTCACCCCTATTTTCTGTCTTAGGTTGACCCCATGAACGACGTCCGTATCGATACCCCACGCGGGATCACCCTGGCCGGCACCCTCCAGCTGCCCGCCGGAGCCGCCCCCATCGATCTGGAGGTTTCCACGACGTCGGAGGACACCCAGCCCCAGCAGGCGCGACCCGAGGGCGTGGTCCTGCTGGCGCACGACTTCCTCACCGACCGGCACGGCCAGGGCGGGCGCCTGGACTGGATCGGCGCCCGCTACCGCGAGGCGGGTCTGGCCACGCTCAACCTGGACTTCTCGGGTCTGGGAGAGTCCGACGACGACGTCATCACGCTGGCGAGCGAGGCCGAGGACCTGCGGGCGGCCTCCAGCTGGCTGGCCGGCCTGGGCTTCACCCGGCAGATGATCCACGCCAACGGTTTCGGGGCGACGGCGGCGCTCCTGGCTCGGCCAGAGCATGTGCGCACGGCGGTGCTCGTGGGGCGCCATCGTGGGGCCGCAGTCGATCCTGTGGGAGGAGATCTTCTCCCCCGAGCAGCTCGATGAACTCGCCCAGCACGGGCTGACGCGCCTGGTGGATGACAACCCCAACTCCCGCGAGTGGAACGTCCTGTCCAAGGAGACGCTGGCGGACTTCTCCATGCAGGATCCGCAGCGCACCCTGGCGGACCTGCCCTGGCCGGTGCTCATGGTGCACGGGGTGCTGTCCAACGAGCTGCCCGACACCGCTGAGGCCACCGCCGAGGGCTTCCCGCTGCTGCCCGACTCCAGCCAGATGGTCCATGTCCACGCCGAGACCCTGGACCAGGCTCAGGAGGAGGTCGCCCGCCTGAGCCTGGAGTGGGCGCAGCGCCGCCTGCGCTGAGCGGCCGCCCGGCTCCTTGCGCCGGGTGGCGACGGCACCGCCGTCGGCACGCGCAAGGAGAGCCGGGGCGGATCAGGACGGGCGGTAGGCCTTGACGGCCCCGTTGTCCTCGTAGGTGATGAGGAAGTCGCCCTCAGGGGATGTAACCGTGCCCAGTTCCCCAGGGGCAGCGGCGCGGGGCTCTTCCCGGTGGACATGTCGACGAGGTGCAGAACCGTCTCGTCGTCGCTCTTGTGCTCGGAGAGACGCCGATCTCCCCGTCTCCGGACTGGTGGATCGCCCTGCATGGTGCATGCCATAGCAACCACCGGGGAGCTTCGAGGGACTGCGAGTTGTCCTCACCGAGGTCGATCCTCTGGCCCGCCACGGTGATGGACCGGCACTCCTCGTCATCCTTGATTGATCGAGTAGGTCGACGGCGCCCAGGAGGTGTCACCGTTCTTGAACCAGGCGCGCGCCTGGTCGAGGGTGAAGTCCTGGGGTGACCACGGGTAGTCGGTGAAGTCTTCAGGGCACACGCCACCTCGAAGGTCTCCTTGACCGAGCCATCGGGGTCGATGAGGGTTACCGTGTCGGGCTGTTCGGAGGATGGGGGGACTGGAGGTTGTAAAGAGCAACCAGCCGTCCTGCAATTCGAAGGGCAGGGAGGTCCCTCGAGGCTCCCTGTCATCTGGGAGGCCTTCGTCTTACCGGTGTTGAGGTCGATGAACAGACTCTGTCAGTCCTCCCTTCCCCATGATAGGTCGCACGCCATCGCGTAGTGACCGACAGCGGGGAGGTAATGGTGACGTTCCGAGCCGGGGTCGTCAAGAGGAGTTTCTCCTGCCAGACGCGTTGGCTCGGGGAGGACCACATGGTACAGGTCGCGCCTTCGCAGGAGATCGCGTTTTGTCTCCGTTTGATGGGAAACTTTGAGGCCCCGGACTTCCAGGGAGCATCCTCATGCTTCTGGGAGCTCAGGTCGACGAGCTCGTCGTCCTCAATGAGTTTTCCGTTCCACACATCGATGTAGTAGTACTCGATCCCTGAACTCGAAGTCCTCCTCCCACTGGAGCTCAGGGTGCCGTTGCTTCAGCGAGAACACCTCAGCATGAACCTGTCTGCCTACGGAGACCGCCCGGATGACAGTTTGTCACCGAGCGTGCTCGACCGAGACACTCCCCTCACTGCCAGGTTCTGTTCTTGGGGGGCATCGAGGCCCAGACCTCCTCATAGCCCTTGAGCCCAGGACTTGGTCCACGCCGATGTCGGCTTCGTCACGTCCCCAGACTCGCGGGCTTTCCATCGGCCATGCAGCCACCAGTGAGGCCGCTCCCCTCCGGCAACCGCGAGGACCAGCACGACGACGACCGCCACGATGACGGCGGTGCGCCGCCCTGCGCGTGGGGCGCCCCGCCGTCGGGGAGCGCCGGGTAGACCGGACCTGCCTGGTAGGGCACGGGCGCCCCTGCCGGGAGGTACGGAGGCTGGGCCGGCTGCTGCATGACCGGCTGAGTGGGGAATCCACCCACTCCGGGAGGTTCCTGCCAACCCAGCGCATCCTGAGGACCGTAGGGAGCCGGGACGGCCTGAGAGGCCTGCGGACCGTAGGGAGGCTGAGGCCCGTAAGGAGGCTGAGACCCGCCGGCACCGTGCGGGAAGGGCCCGGAGGAGTGGCCCTGGCCACTGGGGAGTATCCGTCATGTCGGTGAGTATTTCACGCAGGGCCCCCACCGGCTCGGCCTTTGGCCAGCGGTCCTGTCACGGGGTGATCGGGCGAGGGCGCGCATGGGGGACAATGGGCCACCTATGGGAACAGGGCGAGCACCTCACGCAGAACCAGGGCGACGACTCACGCAGGTGGCCTCCGAGGCCAGCAGGACGGCGACCCTCGGCGCGCGCAGCACCGAGACTGTGCAGGCGCCCGCCGACGGGCCGGACGGGCAGGCCGCCACCCCCTGCACGAGGCGGCGCACCGGACCAGCAGAGGCGCAGGCCCCAGCGCGGTGGCGGCAGGCGTCGGGGCCGGCGCCCGGGCCGCACCGAGGGCAGGCGCCGCAACGCCTGGAAGGACTACTCCCCGAGCAGCTCGCCGCCCGCGCCGCCGCCGTCCCGGGCGATCGTCTACCCGGGAGCTCGCCGGTCTCCGCCCGCCGCGAGGAGATCGCCGCCGCCATCGCCGAGCACCGGTCGTCATCGTCGCCGGTGAGACCGGCGGCAAGACCACCCAGCCCGCCCAAGATCTGCCTGGAGCTCGGGCCGGGGCGTGACCGGGATGATCGGCCACACCCAGCCGCGGCGCATTGCCGCGCGCAGCGTGGCCGAACGCATCGCCTCGAGCCTGGGCACCCCGATCGGGCGTGACGGCGTCGTCGGCTATCAGGTGCGTTTCACCGAGGAGGTCGGCGAGAACACCCTGGTCAGCTCGCGACCGACGGCATCCTGCTGGCGGAGATCCAGTCCGACCCCGCCTGCGCCGATACGACACGATCATCGTGGACGAGGCCCACGAGCGCAGCCTCAACATCGACTTCATCCTGGGTTACCTGGCGCGCCTGCTGCCCTCAGCGCCCCTGACCTCAAGGTCATCATCACCTCGGCCACCATCGACTCCGAGCGCTTCGCCGAGCACTTCGGCCGCAGAGCAGGTCGGCGACCGCGGGCAGCCCTTCACCGTTCCCGCCCCGGTCATCGAGGGTCTCCGGGCGCACCTACCCGTTGAGGTGCGCTACCGCCCGCTGGCTCCGACGACGCCCCGCCCACTCCGACGACGCCGGCAGCGAGCCGGCCAAAGCCCGCCGCCCCCAGCCCGGCCCGGCGGGACCCGGCGAGCCTGAGCGAGGCCGAGCCTGGAGGCCCTGACCTCCCCGACCCGGCGGTGACGCGCCGCGGCCCGGGCCCGCCGTGAGGCCATCCGCGCGGTACCGGCCCCACCGCGCTCGCGCCCCGCAACCAGGGGCCCGCGGCAGGCCGCCGGGCCGGATCCGCGGCCGCCGAGTCCGGCGAGCCCAAGGACCAGGTGACCGGATCCTCGACGCCGTCGACGGTTCTCCTGGGCGAGTTTCCAGCGGCGACATTCTCATCTTCCTGGCCGGTGAGCGCGACATCCGCGACACCGAGGCGGCCCTCATCGACCACCTGGGGCGCGCTACACGCCCGACGGCCGTTCGCGCACGCCGGGGGCCATCGAGGTCGTCCCCTCTACTCGCGCCCTGAGCGCCGCCGAGCAGCACCGGGTCTTCGAGGCCCACCAGGTGCGCCGCATCGTCCTGGCCACGAACGTGGCCGAGACCTCCTGACGGTTCCCGGATCCGCTACGTCATCGACCCGGGCCTGGCGCGCATCTCCCGCTACTCCAACCGCACCAAGGTTCAGCGCCCTGCCGATCGAGCCGGTCAGCCGGGCCAGCGCCAACCAGCGGGCGGGCCGCTGCGGCGCGCGTGGCCGACGGCATCGCCATCCGCCTGTACTCGCAGGCCGACTTCGAGGCACGCCCGAGTACACTGAGCCGGGAGATCCTGCGCACCTCGCTGGCCAAAGCGCCATTCTGCAGATGGCGGCCCTGGGCCTGGGAGCGGTGGAGGACTCTTCCTGGACGCCCCGGACCCCGCCAGGTCCGCTCCGGGCTGCAGCCTGCTCACGGAGATCGGCGCCATCGAGCCGGCCGGGGCCGCCTCGCCCGCTCCGACGACGCCCCGGGCAGGGCCGCCGGGGGCCGCGCCTGACGGAGATCGGGCGGCGCCCGGCGCGCCTGCCCATCGACCCGCGCCTGGGGCGCATGCCCTGGAGGCCGGTGAGCTGGGCCGTACGGGGAGGCCACGGTCATCGTGGCGGCCCTGTCCATCCAGGACGTGCGCGAGCGCCCGGCGGACAAGCAGGAGGCCTCCGACGCCCTGCACCGAGGCTTCGCGGACCCGACGAGTGACTTCCTGACCTACCTGAACCTGTGGCGCTACCTGCGCACGCAGAGCCGCGAGCTGTCCGGCTCGGCCTTCCGGCGCATGCAAAAGCTGCGCCGAGTTCCTGCACCACCTGCGGGTGCGCGAGTGGCAGGATCGTCCACACCCGCCTGCGCCACCGGCCCGACCGCTCGGCCCGGACGCGGCCCCGGTGGAGCTGCTCGACGGCCCGCCTCGATCCGGCGGCCACCGAGGCCCTGGAGCCGGGCAGCCACGCCGCCCAGATCGCCAACGGGGTGTGGCGGCCGCCGTCGTGGCCCCTGGGCGCAGCGCGGACACGCCTGACGCCGACGCGATCCACCGCTCGCTGCTGGTGGGGCTGCTGTCCAATGTGGGGAACTGGGACGAGCGTCGTCGGGAGTACGCCGAGCGCGCGGGACCCGCTTCACGATCTGCTGGGCTCTGGCCTGCGCCGCAAGACCTACGACTGGGTGATGACCGCAGAGCCTGGTGGAGACCTCCCGGCTCTTCGCCCGCACGGTGGCCAAGGTGGACCTCGCGGTGGATCGAGCAGGTGGCGGACCGGCGGGCCTGACCCGCCACGTCTTCGGTGAGCTGTATTGTCGACCCGCCAGGGGCGGCCATGGTTCACGAGAAGGTGCTGCGTCTACGGGATGACGCTGGTGGCGGACCGGGCCGGCGACGCTGGCGAGCGTGGGGACGGACCTGGCCCGCCAGGTGGCCTGGAGATGTTCATCCGCCTGGCCCGGTGGAGGGCGGCTGGCACGCCCGCCACGGCCTCGTGGAGCGCAACCGGTCTCATCGAGGAGCCTTTCAGGACGTGGAGCGGCGTCGGCGCGAGCACGGGCTGCTGGCCGACGACGCCGCCCTGTTCGACTTCTACGACGACCGGATCCCCGAGGAGGTGACTCGCGGCGGCCTCGACGCCTGGGTGGAAGGAGCAGCGGCGCACCACCCTCGACCTGCTGACTTCACCCGGGAACTGCTGCTGCCCGGCGGGGGCGACGCGAGCGGGCTCCCCGGACACGTGGGTGCAGGGGGACCTCAACCCTGGGCCTGGACTACGTGTTCGAGCTGGGCCACCCTGAGGACGGGGTCAGCGTCCAGGTGCCGGTGGAGGTGCTGGGGCGCCTGAGCCCGGAGGGCTTCGACTGGCTGGTGCCGGGGATGCGGGCCGAGCCTGTGTGGCCACGATCCGGGCGCTGCCCAAGCGGGTGCGCCGTCACCGGGTGCCGGCCCTGGACGTGGGCATGCCCAGGTGGGCGCAGATCGCCCAGGAGTTCCCTGACGCCGCCGGGCGCGAGCCTGCCCCGAGGTGCCCTTCGAGGAGGCCTTCAGCCGGGTGGGTGCTCCGGCCCAAGGGCGTGGAGATCACGGAGGAGGACTGGGCCGAGGCGGCCGAGCGGCTGCCGGATCACCTGGCGATGGGCTTCGCGGCCCTGGATGCGCGGGGCCGGGTCATCGGTCGTGGCCGGGACCTGGTTGCGCTCCAGCAGCGGCTGTCGGGCAAGACGGAGGCCGCCGTGCGCTCGGTGGTGCGCGGCGCGCTGGCCCAGGCGATGGCCGAGGCCCAGGAGCGCCAGGGCGCGCAGGGCGGCAAGCCCGGCCGCAAGGGCCGTAAGAAGAAGGGCGGGCGGCCGGCTGCCGCCCAGCCTCCGGGCGGCGCCGCTGGGACCGCAGGAGGCGCGGGAGGCTCAGGGGCCGGTGCTGGAGCCGGCCTGGAGGAGCGCCGGGGCCTGACCGACTGGCCCGCGTGCAGGGCCTGGGTGACCCGATGCCTCGACGATCCCTGGCCTCGGTGGAGCCGGCGGCCGGGCCGGGCCTGGTGGTGCGCGGCTACTCCGCCCTGGTGGCGAACGGGGCCAGGAGCGCAGACTTGAGGATCCTGCCCGACGCCGCCGCCCAGCTGGGCGCTCATGGCGCCGGGGTGACGGCGCTGGCCCCTGGCGCGCACGGCCTGCCGTGACGGCCCGTGACGAGCCGGTGGAGCGCCCAGGAGTCGCTCATCCTGGCGGCCAGTCCCTACCGGAGCACGGAGGCTCGTGGAGGACGTGCAGGCGGCTGCCGCACGGATCGTGGCCGGGCGCTGGGCGGCGTCGGCCTCCGGCTGCGCGCTGACTGAGGTGCGCAGGCGGGGAGGTCTTCGAGGCACTGGTCGGTGCCATGCGCAGTGAGCTCGAGGACGAGGTCTACTGGGTGGCCCTGGTACGCGGCTGACGGCGCCTGAGGCGGCCCGGGAGGTGGAGCGCGTGATGGGTGAGCACACCTCCCCTGACGCTGCTGAACACGCTCCAGGAGGTGCGCGAGCACGCGGCCGCCCTGGTTCCGGAGGGTTTCATCACCGCCACCCCTGCCGGAACACCTGGCGCATCTGGAGCGCCACTGCGGGCCCTGGTGATGTGGAGAAGGCGGCCTCCTCGCCGTCGGCCGCCCTCGCAGGACACTGCCCTGGCCTTCCAGGTCCCCCAGGCCCGGGAGGTGGTGGACAAGGCCCGCGCCAGGGCGGCCTCGCTGCCGGCCGACCCGCAGCGTGAGGCCCTCCTGGAGGAGGCGCGCTGGATGGTGGAGGAGCTGCGGGTGAGCCTGTTCGCCCAGACGCTGGGCACGAGCCGCAAGGTGAGCCTCCAGCGCATCACCACGCTCGTCAGCGGTATTTGACCCTGTACCGGCGCCTCGCCTCTCGGCTGCCGCCTCCCTTCACACAGCATCAGTGTCATGACCTCATTCATCGAGCCGGGCCCCGCCCTCACCGCCGCACTGTCGGACTGAAAGCCCCCACCGCCGCGACCGATCGGGAAGAATGCTTCCAATCAGCCAGTAAGGGAGCAGCCGATGCCTGACGAGCAGACCACGCCTGAGCACAGAGGAGACGCAGGGTCAGAAGAAGCCCCAAACGTCGACTCGGGCAGCGGAGCCTCTACGGGCTGGAGAGCAGCGCTGTCTGGCAGATCGTTTGAGTGGTGGCTGGTCCGGTTCGTGCTGGTCATACTCGCGGTGATCATTGCTGGTTACGGTTGCTTGCTCTACGTCAACCTGAACCCCGACATCGGCCCGGATGGTTTCCAAGTCCGGCGCGTTGCCAGCACAGCCTCCAAGCACCTCTCCAGCAGCCCTGACGTCATCTCCGCCGAGACCACTGACGCCTCAGCCGACCTCGGCGGCAACAACGTCCGACTGGACGTGCGCCTCAAGGACAACACCAGCCCGGACACAGCCGCCGACCTGCTGGCCTCAACCCGGCAGAAAACACTCCAGGAGGAACCCGACTACTCAGGCGAGTTCATCATCTCGGTGTCCTGGAACGCCAAGGGCAGCACCATCGACATCGACGTCTATTCTCAACGAGACCCCGAGGCAATCCGGACCGACGTGAAACGAGCACTCACCCCCGTCGGAGAAGCGAAGTCCTTCACCGGCAACATCGATGAGTATCGGGGACCGACAATCGACTACGGAGACGTCACCACAACCCCCACCACCCTGACCCAACCAAGCGTCAAGAGATCCTCCAAGACCTTCACCATGAACGGATGGAAGGTCACCTCCACTGCCAAAATCGACGGACAGTTCAGCAACCCACCCTTTGACCAGCTCATCACCGCCGCCAGGCAGGCCAGCCCCACCGGCACCATCGACCTCGACGACGACACCCTATCCATCACTGGCCTAGTCACCGACGAGAACAAAGGCCTCACCCCCGAAGCCGCAGCACCCGTCGTCCACGCCGTCGTCAACTGCCAAGCCGCAAAACTGACCACACTCCAACTCAACATCTGGGCACTGAACACCACATCCAGCGTCGCCGACCCCTGGCTGACCTTCACCTGCAACAACGGCACCTGGACACCCACACACGAAAGCACAAGAGGCCAAGACGAAACCACCATCCTCAACAAAGCCGCCGAGCTGCAGATGACCACCGTCTAGGAGAAGCGCCTCACCAGTGAGAGGCTTGACCAGGTAGAGAGAACACAGATTTTGAAACTGTTTTCGTGTCGTGAACGCAGCGGAGTGAAGCGCCCGCACTCCACGGAGGGCGACGTACTTAAAATGGGGTGCGCGCTCATCTTATTGGCCCTAGTGGTTTCGGTATGCGTCTACGCATACCAGCCCGTTTGTCGCCATCAATCCCGATCAGGGACCTGAAGGAGACAAGGTGAACGCGGTTGCTGACGTCGCTTCCGACTACCTCTCAAGCGATCCCTCGGTCGCTTCAGCAGAGGCAACAGGAGCAGAAGCCAACATCAACGGAAGCTCCGTGACAGTCGACGCCCACCTCAAGGACAACACCAGCCCGGACACAGCCGCCGACCTGCTGGCCTCAACCCGGCAGAAAACACTCCAGCAGGAGCCCGACTACTCAGGCGAGTTCATCATCTCGGTGTCCTGGACCGTCAAAGGCAGCACCATCGACATCGACGTCTCCTGTCAACGAGACCCCGAGGCAATCCGGACCGACGTGAAACGAGCACTCACCCCCGTCGGAGAAGCGAAGAGCTTCACGGGCAGCATCGACGGCTACACGGAGCTGACGATCGACTACGGAAACGTCACCACGACCCCCACCACCCTGCCCCAACCAAGCGTCAAGAGATCCTCCAAGACCTTCACCATGAACGGCTGGAAGGTCACCTCCACCAGCAACACCGAAGGACAGTTCCCCACCACCGTCTCCTTCGAGCAGGTCATCACCGCCGCCAAACAGGCCGGCCCCACCGGCACCATCGACCTCAACGGCACCACCCTGTCCGTCACCGGCCTGGCCACCGAAGAGCGCAAAGGCCTCACCCCCGAAGCCGCAGCACCTGTCGTCCACGCCGTCGCCAACTGCCAAGCCGCAGGACTCACCACACCTCAGCTCAACGACGAGGCAAAAAGGAACCCTCCAGCGATGACCACTGGATAACCTTCGTGTGCAACAACGGAACCTGGGCGTCGCAGTTCGACTCCCCCAGCCCCAGCGACACCGAAATCCTCAACAAAGCTGCCGAACTCTAGACGCCCCTGCACCCCTGCCTACCCTGCTCCCCGGGTCAACGGACACCCACCCCTCGTCCTACAGCCACCGGGCACCAAGGGCCGATCAGTGACCCATCATCCCCGCAGACGACCCCTCCTCCCTCAGGGGGAGGAGGGGTCGTCTGCGTTCAGCCACCGGGACGATCACACCGGAGCCCAGCCCTCCTAACCTGGAATCAGTTCAGGAAGAACGAAGGCCACGAGCATCCCGAGGACTGACGCACCATGACCACAACCATCGACGCCGCAGCCGGCCCGGCCACAGGCGTCAACCGTTTCGAGGCCCTGCAGAAGGCCACCCCCGTCTCCCGGGCATCCCGCACCGGACGGCATCGGACCCTGGAGACCGCCGGCCGCCCCAGTCGCCCCCGCGTGGCTGGTCGGCAGTCCTTCGCCGGCGCGGTGCGAGCCGAGTGGATCAAGCTGCACACCCTGACCTCCACCTGGGTCACGTCGGCCATCACGATCGCCATCACGGTCCTGTTTGGCGCGGGCCTGGCCATCGGCTACGCCGGCTCCCCCGATCGGGCCGACCAGGCCAAGACCATGATCGCCGCGGGCTCGGTACTGGGCATGATCGTCGTCGCCGTCCTGGGCGCCCTGGTGATAACCGGCGAGTACGCCTCGGGGCAGATCCGCTCCTCGATGATGGCCGTTCCTCGCCGCGGGCGCCTGTTCACGGCGAAGGCGCTCGTCGGATCGGCTTTCTCCTTCGTCCTCGGGGTCCTCAGCGTGGCGCTGGCCTACGCCGCCTCCTACCCGTTCATGAAGGGCCACGCCGGTTCTCTCACTGATACCCACTACCTGGGGCTGTTCTGGGGCACCGGCTTGTCCTTCGCGATCATCTCACTCATGGCGGCCCAGGGTCGGTCACCTCACTCGCTCGACGGCGGGCGCCATCACCGTGGTGGTCTCACTCGCTGTTCAGTCGTCCCCCTTCCCTTTCCAGATGATGGCCGGCCACTGGAAGTGGGCGAACAAGGTCCTGGGACTCCTGCCGGACACCCTGTCCACCGCCGTCTCCGACCCCTTCAGTCTGGCCACCCAGTGGGGACAAGCCGGCACCGCCACCTTCCTCCAGCACTGGCAGGCCATCGCCGTCTTCGCCGCCTGGGCCATCATCCCGATGGTGATCGCCGCAGTCGTCTTCACCCGCCGCGACGCCTGAGCCACCGTCTCACGCGTCCCATCAGACCCTTTCTCCGAGTCCACACAGTCGGTCCCCGCACCACTTACAGGTGCGGGGACCGACGACGTCTCGATACGTGTTGATCTGCTCGGGTCAGCGCTGGGGCTGGTCCTCCCGGTACTTGCGCATCCAGGAGCGTCTGGTCCGATACAGACGAGCCCCCCGTCCCCACCAGAACTCCACTCCAGCCAACTGCTAGCGCCCACACCCACGCAGGGATGCCCACAAAATCACCTCCTCTGACGAAAGGACCGCTTATTGCAGTAACCGAAACACCCCCGAGGGACATCGACCTCAAACGCAAATTCGCTTAGGCCCGAAATAGCCCCTTCCAACAGGGCAGACAGCACCTCTCCCTCTGGAGAACCCACCCAACCGGCGTCTCGAGACGTCACGACATTCAAAACCCCCAGACGCCATGAGACAACGCACTGACAGCCCGGATCGTTCAGCGCTGGGGCTGGTCCTCCCGGTACTTGCGCATCGAGGAGCGTCTGGTCCGGTACAGACGGATCCCCGTTCCAATCGTGATGCTGACCCACATGAGCAACATGCCCCACATCCACTGCGGGATATCCACGGCGCACCTCCCTTCCCCACAGCCGGTCGCCATGCCATGACTTCTCAGGCACCATGATATGACCGCCTGCACATTTTGTCCCGGCGCTTTGCTCGTCGAGGCGCCCAGCCTCGCCCCCGCTACAGTACGGCGGACATGAGGCGGCAGACGTTGTCCACGTAGCGGTTGTACCAGGGCTCGGTGGCCCACAGCTCGGGGGTCAGCTCGGTGCAGGTCGCCCGGTAGGCGGCGTCGTTGTTGCGCAGCAGGTCGTCGAGGTCCCCTCCGAAGGCCAGCAGCATGACCTCGTAGTTGAGGGCGAAGGAGCGGAAGTCCATGTTGGAGGAGCCGATGACCCCCACCTCGTCGTCGACCGTCATGTACTTCGAGTGCAGGACGATCGGGGAGGGATAGAGGTAGATCCGCACCCCCGCCGCCAGGAGCGCCGAGTAGTAGGAGCGCTGGGCGTGGCTGACGATGAACTGGTCGGACTCCTTGCCCACGAACAACTCGACCTCCACCCCCGGTAGAGCGGCCGACGTCATCGCAGCCAGCAGCGCCTCATCGGGGATGAAGTAGGGGCTGGTGATGGACACGCGCCGCTTGGCCCCGTGAATGAGGGCCAGGAACATCCGCAGGTTCGGCTCGGTGGGGTAGCCCGGCCCGGAGGGAATGAGCCCTAGCATGGCGTTGACGACGGCGCCCGGACGCCCGGGCCTGGGGCCGGCGTGCCCACCGGGATTCCAGCAGCCCCGCCATCTCCGGCAGGGGTCTCGGCCGGCGTCCCCAGCGCTGCCGTGTCGAAGGCCTCGAGCTCGCTCGCCGGCCTCGAAGAACCAGTCCATGGCGAAGACGGCCTCGGGCCTCCAGGACGATCTCTCCGGTGACCCCACCGACAGATCCTCCCAGCGGCGCCCGGCCCGCACGTTGCGCCGGGTCCGGTAGGAGGGTCGATGACGTTGTGGCTGCCGGATGAAGCCCTTCTCGCCGTCGATGACCAGGATCTTGCGGTGGTTGCGCAGGTCCGGGCGGCGCCAGCGGCGTTTGAGCGGCAGCAGCGGCATCATGAGGCGCCAGCGGATACCGGCGTCGGTCATGCGCTGGCAGAACTGCTTCCAGCCGGGGTACTTGCGGCTGCCCAGGTGGTCCAGGAGGAGGCGCACCGTGACGCCGCGGGCCACCGCGCGCTCCAGGGCGGTGAAGAAGACGTCGGTGACCCTCATCCCGCCCGCATGATGTAGAACTCGACGTGGATGTGATCGGTGGCGGAGTCAATGGCTCGGGCCATGGCCTCGTAGGTGCTGCGGGGATCGGCGTGGACGGCCACCACCTCGCCGCTGACGCAGGGCAGGCCGGTGAGCCGGCGGTTCATGCGCAGTGCCCCGGCCAGGTAGGTCGAGGGCCGGGCGCCCTTGGGCAAGTCGGGCATGGAGCGGGTGTAGTCGAGGTGATCCCGTTGACCGTGTGCTGCTGGCGGCGACGCGTGCCGTGGACCCACGGGCTGCCGATGAGCAGGTAGAGCGGGAGCCCCACGAGGGGCAGCAGGAAGATGAGCAGCAGCCAGGCGGTCGACGACGACGGGCGGCGGTTCTCCGGAACCGTGCCCAGCGCGGCGATCTTGATGAGGTACTCGATGACGACCCAGGTGGTCGCCAGTACCGGCGGCAGCGCCATGTTCGCACTCATGTCATGCCCGCCGACTGGTCCCTCGCAAAAACGCCTGGGCGCGGACCGGATGGTCCCTACGCCCAGACATCAGTGAAGGCCCGCCCCGGTTCACCACCGGGTCGGGCCCTTCGCAACGAGGTCGCTTACCGGTTCCCATTCGGCAGCGGGTCCTCCTTCACCGAAACGCCCGAGCACATTCCCTTGGCTGTGGCCCAGACTCAGTGGTGGCCGGTCAGTGGTACTCCCCAGTACCTCACGGTCGCCACCGTTCAGCGGTGACTATGACTCTGCCGATGCTGTCTGAGAGAAGCCTGGAAATCGCGCATCTAAATGATGACGCTTGATGACGATATGGTCACGGCCTTCCGGGCGCACTGGCAGCCTCCCTCACATCCCTTGAAATAGTGCGGAATCCGCCCCTGTTCGTGGGCGCCCTCAGGCCGACGTCGGAGCGCCGAAGAGGGTCTTGAAGTAGCCGTAGAAGTTCCAGTTGCCCCATGAGGTGCACTGGTCCCCGCCGTGGGCGGCAGCCTCATTGGGCTGGAAGGGGGTGTAGTTGTACAGGCCCGCTGTCGCCTGGTTGGCCACCGTCACCTCACCGCTGCCGCACTGCCCGTCGGGCGAGTAGGCGATCCGCGTGGGCCGCTGGGCCACGACGTCGTAGCCGCCCGGGTCGAGACGATAGCGATGGAACTGGGAGGCCGCCCCGTAGAGCTGGGAGGGGAAACCGGCCCACTGGGGGTCGCAGGCCCCATGGTCGGGACAGGGCAGCCCGGCAGCGGCCTCGTAGTCGCGTGCGCTCAGGCTCGCACCGGAGGCGGTGAGCAGCCCCTGCTCCTCAGAATGAGGACCAGAAGCACCTGGGGTTGATGTCGCAGGCCTGGGAAACCTCCCAGATGACGTCGGCCGCGCTGGCGCCGGAGGCGGCCCTCGATGCCTCCGGGGACAGAAGGTGCTGGCCTGGCGGGCCGGCACGGAGAAGGTGGCGCCGGCCAGGCACTCGAGTGCCGTCACCGCCCGGCTGGCAGCCGGCGTTGACGCGAGCGAGAAAGGCGGTGATCTCCTCGCGTGTCACGGCCTGGGAGTCGTGGGAAGACCTCGTCATCGATGATGCGGGCGGCGTTGAAACCACTGGCGTCGGGCACCAGGGGCGCGGAGCGCAGAAAGTGTCCGGCATCGGTGGCCTTGCGCCCACCCCAGCGCGAGGCCGCCGAGCGAGGAACCGGTGGCACGCAGCACGAGGAGTCCCACCAGGGAGCGTGACCAGGGAAGGCGGCCAGGACGAGGCCGATCGGGCTTTTCAGGAAGGACTGAACGGAACCGCCCTGCGCCCCCTGCCCCCGTCCGGCGCCGGCACGCAGGAGCCGAGGGCGCCCACGGCCGCCTCGACTCCTTCGCCTCCTGGGGGCGCTGACTCGCATCCTCCCGCCGGGCGCGCTCAGTGCCGCGCTGCGCGGCTGGGCGGGCGCTGCGCGAGCCAGTGCGGGCTGGGGCGAGCCGGTTCCTGCGGTGCTTCGTGGGGGCCGCGGACGTCGGCCGGAGGGATGGTGGGACATCGGCGCCATCGTGTCACATCACGGGCAGATGCACGGCCCAGCGGCCCGGGCCTCCCGCGGCGAGTGTCCGATCAGGAGCCGACGGGAGGCGATGCGCCCCACAGCGCCGCCGTCGGCCGGGTGAGTCCGTCGTCGCATACCGTGGGGCCGTGAATCTGCCCGATGTCCTGAGCCTGGCGCGCTCCCTCATGGAGGAGGCCGATGTCGGCGACTGGGACCTGGCCTTCGACCGGGCGCGCCGGCGGGCCGGCCAGACGGATCATGCCCGACGTCGGATCACGCTCAGCCGCCACCTCATGAGCCTGTACGACGAGGCCCAGGTCCGCGAGACGATCCTGCACGAGATCGCCCACGCCCGCGTCGGCCCCCGCCACGGGCACGACGCCGTCTGGGCCGCCGAGGCGACCCGGTTGGGGGCGACGGGCCGCAGGCTCATTGACGCTCAGGCCCCGCGGCTCCGAGGACGCTGGGTGGGCAGGTGCCCGGCGGGCCACGAGGTGGACCGCATGCGCCGTCCGGCCTCACCCGTCTCGTGCTCGCGCTGCGCCCTCGATTCAGCCTGGAGCACCTCCTGGCGTGGAGCCTCGACGGCGAGCCTGTCCCCCATGAGCCGGATCAGCAGGCGCTACAGCCGCCTCCTGAGGCAGGCGCATATCCACCCACCGGACGATCCCGCAGGCTCCTCCAGGACACTATCGTCCTGACCACCACCATCCCCGTGAAGGAGCAGCTCATGATCGTCACCACCACCCCCACCGTCGAGGGATTCCCCGTCACCCAGTACCTGCGAGTCGTCTGCGGTGAGACCGTCGCAGGAGTCAACTTCCTCAAGGACATGGCCGCGGGGTTCCGGAACTTCGTGGGAGGCCGTTCCCAGTCCTACGAGGAAGAGCTGATCCAGGCCCGGGAGACGGCCCTGGCGGAAATGGTGCAGCGCGCCCAGGAGCTCGGGGCTGAAGGCGTCGTCGGCGTCGACCTCGACTACGAGACGCTGGGGACGGACAACGGCATGCTCATGGTGACCGCCTCGGGCACCGCGGTGCGATTCTCCCCCGTCTCCTGAGCGGAACTGAGTCCCAACCCCCGTCAGGGGAAGGCTTGAGTCACCGAAACAACCCGCCCGCGAATTTCCCAGATTTTTCCCAGGGATCTGTCCCTCATCTTCACAGGGTGAGGGCGTTACATAGTAGACACCGCCGGACAGGGACGGTCTCGAGGGTTGGGGAGCCCGATGACAGATCGCTCCTCTGAGATGGGGTCGGGTCATAGGGAGCCTGGCATCATCGTTCCGGCGAAGGAGGAACCGCCTCCTCGGGTGCATGGGACCCCGGGTCGCAGGTGGGACCTCGCGAGGCTTGGGCCCGCGGTTCGGACTTCCGAGCCGCGGGCCGAGTCCTTTCTCGGCCCCGTCGGGTATGCCCCGTCCGGCTTCCTGTCCCGCTCTCGCGCTATGAGAGAACTTGTGAGGACCGCGGCCGACCAAGCGCGTCAGGATAAGGGGCATGACTGACTCCGCCACTCAGCACAGCCCGTCTTCTCCCCGTCGTTCCACTGCTCAGGTGCGCACGGACCGCCCCTCTCGCTACGGCAAAGCAGCTGGCTTCTCGCATGGGCCGCAAGATCACCACCACGTGGGATGAGGCATCCCAGACCGGCTCCCTGATTTTCGACCGTGAGGGGGTCGCAACCGGCGCCGTCGAGTTCTCCTGTCACGATGACATCCTCCAGCTCGACCTGGCTGCCGACGACGCGCACCTCGAGCGCCTCGAGCAGGTCACTGGAATCCACTTGGCCCGCTTCGGCGCCAAGGAGGGCCTCGTCGTGAGCTGGCTCCGTCAGGACGGGGTTCCCGGCACCACCCAGGGGCCGCTGACTCCGCAGGATCTCGAGCGCATGCGCGCCGAGCGCGAGGCCCACCAGGCCTCGTCGTGATGAAGCGCCGCTCGGTCGTACCTTAGGTCGCGAGGTCGTGCCCTGACCCCTCGACTTCGAGGCATAGGGCACGACCCGCGACGGCGGTCTACGCGGTCCACACGCAGCCAACGGGGTCTACGCGGCCGACTCCTGCTCGGCGACGGGGTTGCCCACGCGCAGCATGAGGAGCAGACCCGTGGCCAGCACGGCGACGATCCCGAGGATCCCCCAGTAGTTCGCCCCTGGCCCGACGATGCGCGTCCCCAGGTAGATGAAGATGCCGTACATCGCGGGCGCCATGAAGGACACCGCGCGCCCGGTGGTCGCGTAGAGCCCGAAGATCTCGCCCTCCTGTCCCTCGGGGATGAGCCGGGCCAGGAAGGATCGGGCGGCCGACTGGGCCGGCCCCACGCAGGCCGACAGCAGCAGGCCCAGCACCCAGAAGGCCACGGTCCCGGCGGGTGCAGGAAGAACACCAGCAGCCCGGCCACCACCAGGATGATGAGGCTGGCCATGATGACGTTGCGCGGCCCGAAGCGGTCATCGAGCCGCCCGGCCCAGATGGTGGCGATGCCGGCCACGATGTTGGCCACGATGGCGAAGATGATGACGTCGCCCGATGAGAAGCCGAAGGTGTTCTGGGCGATGATGCCGCCGTAGGTGAAGACCCCGGCCAGCCCGTCCCTGAAGACGGCGGCGGCCAGCAGGAACCACAGCAGGCGCGGCTGGAAGTTGTGCAGGTAGAGCAGGGTGCGCCACAGCAACTTGTAGGAGGTCAGGATCGACTCCTTGCGCCTGCCCTGATGGGAGACGGCCTCCACCGGCTCTGCCTCCATGGCGGCCCGGTCGCGTCCCGGCTCGGCAGTTGCCATCCCCTCGCTGACCTCCGCGACGTCCTCGGCGCGGGAGCGCCCGAGCCTGCGGGAGCGGTTGATAAGAACGGGGAGGGAGGACAGGCCGAACCATGCCGCGGACACGAGCATGGCGACGCGCACCCCCATGCCGCTGCCAGTAGGGAAGGAGACCAGGGGGCTCGGCCCCACGAGGGCGACGTAGAGGATGAGCAGCAGGACGATGCCGCCGAGGTAGCCCATCCCCACCCCAGGCCGCTGACGGCACCGATGCGGTCCCTGGAGGCCAGGTGGTTGAGGATGGCGTTGTAGTTGACCGAGGCCAGCTCAGAAGAAGATGTTGCCGACCCCCAGCAGGACGATGCCGAGCCACAGGTAGCCGGGCTCCAGGCCGCACCAGGAACAGGGCCGCCGAGACCGCCACCACCACCGCGGTGTAGCCGCCGAGCCAGAAGACGGTTCGCCCACCCCGATCCGAGCGCTGCCCGGTCACCGGCGCCAGCAGGGGCGATGAACAGCCCGGCGATGGCCAGCCCGAGGACAGCGCCGACTCGTTGTCCGCCTTGGCCCCGAAGAGTCGCTGACCAGGTAGACGGTGAAGACGAAGGTGGTGATGACCGCGTTGAAGGCCGCCGACCCCCAGTCCCACAGGCCCCAGGCGATGACGGGCCAGGGACAGGAGCCGGGTGCGGGAGCCGGCCTGCGTCGGAGCAGTCACTGTCGTGCTCATGGAAGAGACGATAGAGCCATCGGGGCCGGCGGCGGTACCGAAAGGGAAACAGACCTGATCGTCAGTTCTCCCCACCGGTCCCGGCAGGGCGCTCCCCCTGAGCGGACTGCCGCTCCAGGAGCAGCTCGGCAGGGGCCAGATCCATCGGCGTGGTCACCTTCATGGCGCGCTCGTCACCGGCGACGACGACGACGCTGCCGCCGCAGGCCTCAACGAGACCGGCGTCGTCGGAGGCGGCGAGCGCCTCATCCCCAGCCCGCTCGGCGCCGGCGCGGTGGGCGGCGACGAGCACGGGGGTCGAGAATCCTGGGGGTCTGGACCGCCCGGAGCCGGTCGCGTCGGGGGGTGCCGACGACGGGCTCAGGCTCCCCCGCCGGGCGGGCCTCGACCTCCTTGACGGTATCGGTCACGGGCAGCGCCGGGACCACGGCCTCGTGTCCGGCCCGCACGGCGGCGACCACCCGCTGCGTCACCTCCGGCGGCGTCAGCGCCCGCGCGGCGTCGTGGACGATGACGACGTCGGCCTGCGGCACGGCGGCCAGGGCCGCTGCGAGGCCCGAGGGCCACAGAGGCCCTGTCGGGGAACGGGGTGATCCGGCAACGACCTCGATCCCAGGGCGCCGGCCCGCCGAGGCCCCGACCGATCCGTCCGGCAGGCCCGCGAGCTCGGCGCGGAACCGATCGACCTCCTCAGCGGGGGCGGTGACGACGACGTGGCTGACAACCCCCGAGGCGATGAGCCCGGCCGCCGCCCGCCGCAGGAGGCTGACGCCGCCCACCGGGACGAGGGCCTTGGGGACCCCGGCGCCCAGGCGGGAACCGGAGCCCGCTGCAGTGAGAACGGCGACCGCCCCACCCGGAGCGGACTCGGGCGGGGCGGATGCTTGGGATGAAGGGCTGGTGCTCACGGGCAGGACGCTACCGCGTCCCCGACGCCCTGAGCACGAGCGCTGCGTTAGGAGGCGAGGACCTCGTCCAGGCGGGACTCGGCCTCCTCCTCAGGGGTCTTCTGGGCCAGGGCCAGTTCGGAGACGAGAATCTGGCGGGCCTTGGCGAGCATGCGCTTCTCGCCGGCGGACAGGCCGCGGTCCGTGTCCCGGCGGGAGAGGTCCCGTACGACCTCGGCGACCTTAATGACGTCCCCGGAGGCGATCTTCTCCTGGTTGGCCTTGAAACGGCGAGACCAGTTCGTGGGCTCCTCGGTCAGCGGCGCCCGCAGCACCTCGAAGACCTTTTCCAAACCGGTCTCATCAACCACATCACGGACGCCGATGAGCTCAACGCTTTCGGCTGGAACCAAGATGGTCAGGTCACCCTGGGCCACCTCGAGCTGCAGATACGTCTTCTCCTCACCGCGTACCTTGCGCTGCCGGATGTCAATGATCCGGGGCGGCCCCGTGGTGCGGGTAGACGACAGTCTCACCGACTTCATAGGTCATAAGGATGACTCTCCAGACTGGTTTGCGGACCTCCTAGTTTATCAGGTCATTCCGCGCAAGATCGGGGACGTATCTCACAGAGGTCACGGCGGGCACGGCCCGGGACCGGGGTGAGAACTGCGCCGCCACCCGCACTGGAGAATCAGTGCTCCGAATCTCCGTCCAGGCGATAGCCGAGCCCCTGACCGTGGTGATGAGAACCGGTTTGGAGGCGTCGGCCTCAATCCGGCCCCCGGAGCCGTTTGATATGGACGTCCAGAGTTTTCGTGTCGCCCCTCATAATCGGGCCCCCACAGGCGCTCCAGGATCTGGCTGCGGGTGAGCACACGGCCGGGGTGACGCAGAAACGAACTCGAGGGCTCGAACTCTCGCAGCGGCATGGCGACCACCTCGCCGTCGACCCTGACCTCGTGGCGCTCGACGTCCATCCGCACCCCGCCGGCGACCAGCACCGGCTCGGGCTCCGGGGCGGCCGCGCGGCTACGGCGCAGAACCGCCTTGAGGCGCGCCAAGAGGGCTCCCGGTAGGAGTAGGGGCTTGGTGACGTAGTCGTCGGCCCCGATCTCCAGGCCGACGATCTTGTCCAGCTCGGTGTCCTTGGCGGTGAGCATGATGACCGGCACGGAGGAGGAGCGCCGGATCCGGGTGCACACCTCCGTCCCGTCCAGGCGGGGCAGCATGAGGTCCAGCAGGACCAGATCAATGGGGCCGACCCCGCCGGGGCGCCGGGAGGCCTCGAAGATCTCGACGGCGCGCTGGCCGTCCTCGGCCTCGACCACCTCGAAGCCGTCGCGCCGCAGCCCGTAGGCGAGCGGGTCGCGGAAGTTCTCCTCGTCCTCGACCAGGAGGATCCGCGTCGGGCCGCCCACCGCCGTCATCGACGACGCGGCCAGTGCGCCGGAGGGCGCAGACGGCCCCGAGCCCGACGCCGCGGAGCGCTCCGCCGGGCTCATGACCCGCTCCCGGGGACGTGCTCCGCCGCGACGTCGACGAGTTGATCCTGAACCGAACCAGTCCCGACCGACTCACCCTCCACCGGTTCGCCCTCACCCAGACGCGGCAGCACGAGGGTGAAGGTGGAGCCGCGCCCCGGGGCGGACCACAGCTCGACGGTGCCGCCGTGGTCGGCGGCCACGTGCTTGACGATGCTCAGACCCAGGCCGGTGCCGCCGGTGGCGCGCGAGCGGGCCTTGTCCACGCGGTAGAAGCGCTCGAAGACGCGCTCCTGCTCCTCCTTGGGGATGCCGATGCCCTGGTCGACCACGGCGATGCGCACGATGTCGGGGTCCTCCGCGTCCAGCGAGACGCCCACCGAGACCCGGGTGCGCGGCTCGGAGTAGCGGATGGCGTTGTCCAGCAGGTTGCGCACGGCGGTGGTGATGAGGGCGGCGTCGCCACGCACCCGCAGTCCCTTGGTACCACCGGCCACGAGGGTGATCTGGCGGCCGTCGGCCTCGACGCGCACCCGGTCCACGGCCTCGGCGACGACGTCGTCGACGTCAACGACCTCCGGCTCGGCCAGGGCGTCGCCCTCCTGGAGGCGGGTGAGCTCGATGATCTCTCGACCAGGACGCCCAGGCGGCGGGCCTCCTTGCGCATGCGCCCGGAGTAGTCGCGCACGAAGTCGGGGTCGTCGGCGCCGGCCTCGACGGTCTCGGCCAGCAGGCCCTGATCGCGCCGACCGGGGTCTTGAGCCTCGTGGGAGACGTTGGCGACGAAGTCGCGGCGCATGGCCTCAACCCGGCGGGCGGCGGTGTGGTCCTCGATGAGGATGAGCACAGCCCCTGGCCGATGCCGGCCACCCGCACCTGCAGGTGGAACTGGCCCGCGCCCGCCACCCGCCCCGGGCCACGGTGACGGCCGCGTCCTGCGCCTGGCCCGAGGCCCGCACTCCCGCCCCACCATCGCCACCACGGTCGGCTCAACGACGGCGTCGTCGCGCACGATGCTGAAGGTGTAGGCCGATGCCGAGGCGCGCAGGACCTCGTCGTCGTCATCGAGGACGACAACGGTCGAGCGCAGCGCCGCCAGCACCGGGACGGCCGTATCGGTCCCGGCCAGGCCGGCCAGGTCGGCGGCGCTCGTGGCCGCCCTGCGCTCACGCCGGGACAGCGCAACACCGATCCCCACCCCCAGGCACATGAGGCCGGCGGCGACAAGGAGGAGAACGGTAACGGTCAGGCCCACGCCTCTAGGGGTAGATGAGCCCCGACGGCGCCCACCGTCCGGCGCCGCCTGTGGGCGTGCCGCTTGCGGCGGGTCTCAGGACTGCTGTGCTTGGGGACAACATCCTTGGCGGCGGCCTCGGCGGGATCGGCGAGCAGCGTCGTCGAGCCACGTCACCGACCGGCCCGAACCATCGGTCCTCGCCCCCGAACAGGAGCAGCCTCATGCGCGCCATCTTCAACCAGGAGCTCAAGCAGCTGGGCTCCGACCTCGAGTCCATGGCCAACCAGGTCGCCACCGCGATCGAGCGGGCCGCGGAGTCCCTGCGCCAGGGGGACATCGTCATCGCCGAGCAGGTGATCGACGCCGACGAGCGCATCAACGACCTCCAGCGCGACATCGACGACCTGTGCGTCATGCTGTTGGCCCGCCAGCAGCCGGTGGCCGGGGACCTGCGCAATGTCCTGTCCGCGCTGCGCATGGCCCAGACCCTGGAGCGCCAGGGCGACCTGGCCCGCCACGTGGCGGCCATCGCCCGCGGCCGCTACCCCGAGCCGCCGCTGCCCGAGCCGGTCCTGGGGCTCATCCTGGAGATGGCGGACCTGGCGGTGCGCGCCGGCAAGGACGTCGCCCGCCTCATCTCGACGCGTGACCTGGAGCTGGCCTCCGTCATTCAGACCAACGACGCCGAGCTCGACGCCCTGCACCGCCGCTCCTTCCAGATGATCCTGGACCCGGCTCACGACCTGAGCCGCCAGCAGGTCATCGACGCCGTCCTCATGGGCCGCTTCCTGGAGCGCTTCGGCGACCACTCCACGTCGGTGGCCAGCCGCGTGGCTCACTCGTCTCGGGCGCCTCCATGCCCGAGACGCACGACGCCGAGGACGCCGACGCGCTCCACTGAGCGCCTGGAACCAATGACGCGGGCGGCGTCGGACCTTCCTGAGGTCCGACGCCGCCCGCATCATGGAGGGTGCGGCAGGCCGCCGGGGCTCACTTGCCCTGGTTGGCCACCGCCGCGATCTTGGCCTCGGCCTCGGGGTCGAGGTAGCGGCCGCCCTTCTTGAGGGGCTTGAGGGTCTCCTCATCGAGCTCGTAGACCAGCGGGATCCCGGTGGGGATGTTGACGCCGGCGATGTCGTCGTCGGAGATGTCGTCAAGGTGCTTGACGATGGCGCGCAGCGAGTTGCCGTGGGCAGCGATCATGACGGTCTTGCCGGTCTTGATCTCGGGGACGATGGTGCCCTCCCAGTAGGGCAGGAGGCGCTCGAGGACGTCCTTGAGGCACTCGGTGGCCGGGATGGGCTCACCGGCGTAGCGGGGGTCGGCGTCCTGGGAGAACTCCGAGCCGGCCTCGATGGCCGGCGGCGGCACGTCGTAGGAGCGGCGCCACTGCATGAACTGCTCCTCCCCGTACTCGTCCCGGATCTCCTTCTTGTTCTTGCCCTGCAGAGGCGCCGTAGTGGCGCCTCGTTGAGGCGCCAGTTGCGCTCGACCGGGATCCAGTGGCGGTCCGCGGCGTCCAGGGACAGGTTGGCGGTCATGATGGCGCGGCGCAGCATCGAGGTGAAGAACTTCTCGGGGAGGACGCCGGCCTCTGAGCAGCTCGCCACCGTGGACGGCCTCGGCGCGGCCCTTGTCTGACAGCGGGACATCGACCCAGCCGGTGAAGAGGTTCTTCGCGTTCCATTCGCTCTCGCCGTGGCGGAGCAGTACGAGGGTGTAAGCCATGGCCCTATCCTGCCAGGATCGCGGGCATGGCGCGAGCCCAGAGGCCCAGGAGAGCGCCTCCATGGTGGGGTACCGGCGCATCTCCCCAAAGGCACGACTGGCAGCGATACCGCCCGCTCACGGGGCGAATTCACGTATTGAAAACACAACGACCCCGGTAATGCGCCTGAGCGCACAACCAGAGTCGTGGTGCGAGGTGGCAGTCAGCTCGAGAATGACTCGATGCGGGGTACCGGCTGCATGTGAGCCGGACACCCACGTTCCCTCAGTTGCCGGGGTTGACCTCGTAGTAGGCCTTGCGCACGTCAGCAGAGACGCGGCCGCGGTCAGAAACCCTCAAGGCCCCTGCTCACGGGCCCACTCGCGAATCTTCTGGGTGTCAGAGGGGCCGCTGGAACGACGACGACCGGAACTACGGCGCCGCCGGTGCGACGAGCCTTTCCAATCCATTCCTCAAGGGACTCACGAAGAGCGGCTGCGTGCTCGTCGTTCAGGTCGATCTCGTAGGAGACGCCATCAGGGGCGAAGGTGACGGTCTGATTGGCCTCGGACCCGTCGACATCGTCGACGAGGATGACCTGAGTCTTCTGTGCCATGATTCCTCATTCTGAGTGGAGGGAGCGGGCCCGAAGGATGTATCCCGCTGCGGACAACGTTAGATTAAACAATAGTTGCCCCCAATGCAACACGGCTATTCGTCGCCCTCATTACCAGCCGCCCCGCCCTCCAATCACACAGTGATGCGCGACGACATACCACCCCGAAGGTCTTGATGACTGAGACGAAAACTGTGGAAAGCACTGAGGTCCTGTTTGGAGATCCCCACGAGACCCGACGGAACAATCCAGGCATGGCACCACACCTCCTCCCGCCGCATAGAGGTATCCAACGACCAGTCAATCCGAGGCGGCCAATCTCCCAGATGACTCTCAGATAGCGGTGGGGGATTCTCTCAGCCGGAAGACAATGCCTGGAGCGCCACCACTCTCACCCTGAGGAACATCACGTCAACCCAGGAGAATCCTTCCATTCAAGCCGCGACGCCCCCTTGTCGCTCGGCAGCGAAGGATTTCAGCCATGCGGTCATCCCCAAAACCCGGGCCAGGAACGACCACCACAGCCACCGAATGTGCCGGACGGCACACCAAGAGCCCGCAGGCGAGGTGCTGGAAACCCAAAAGCCCCGGAAGGCATGACCTCCCGGGGCTGATCGAGCCGCCTGTGGGAATCGAACCCACGACCTATTCATTACGAGTGAATCGCTCTGCCGACTGAGCTAAGGCGGCGCTGGCACAAGCAGCAGAGCCGAACATACCGGCCCCGCGGCCGCCACCGCAATCCAGCACCGTGGGGAGAACCGTGTTCCTCGACACAGTTAACCGTCCGCCTCGCCGCATCGGCACCACCGCCGAGGACAAAGAGCCCTCAAACCCCAGACCTCCCCGGATTCCCGACTCAGCACTGGATCATGACGACGTCGTGGCACATCCCGGACAGGAGTGCGCCTGAGCCCAACAGCCACCCCGCATCACCCGCACCATCCGGGGCCGGTATTCTCCGCACGTCATTCAACAGGTCTCCCTCTCCGTAAGGATCCCCATGAGCGAGTCTCCGTCCACCCATCCCCCACCTCTCATCACCACAGACGGGTGCTTCACCGTCACCCTCCCAAGTGCTTCCCAGCCCGACCAGATCCGGGACCGCGGCGACGCCGGCTACAACAAGTCGTTGAAGAACCGTCACCTGCAGATGATCGCCATTGGCGGCTCCATCGGCACCGGTCTTTTCATGGGTGCCGGCGGCCGACTCAAGGAGGGCGGGGCGGGGCTGATGTTCGCCTATGCCGTCTGCGGAATCTTCGCCTTTCTCATGGTGCGCGCTCTGGGCGAGCTCGCCATCCGCAGACCCTCCTCCGGAGCATTCGTCTCCTACGCCCGTGAGTTCCTCGGCGAGAAGGGCGCCTACATCACCGGCTGGTTCTTCTTCCTGGACCGGTCGGTCACCGTCATGGCGGACATCACGGCCGTGCTAACCATCTCCACCACTGGACGGCTCTGAAGGTTGTCCCTGCAGTGGTCTCGCGCTCATCGCGCTCGTCCCTGGGTCTTCATCCTCAACATGCTCAACGTCAAGATGTTCGGTGAGGCCGAGTTCTGGTTCGCGCTCATCAAGGTCGCCGCCATCGTGTCCTTCATGGTGGTGGCCATCGTCGCCATTGTTCTCGGGCTTCACACCGGAACGGACCCCCAGGGAGGCGCGATCACCGCAGGGCTCTCACAACATCCCTCGAAAACGGAGGCCTCTTCCCCGACGGGATTCCTGATCGTCTTCGCCCTGACCCTCGGCGTCGTCTCTCGCCTTCGGCGGCACGGAGATGGTGGGAGTGGCCGCAGGTGAGGCCACGGAGGCCGAGGAAGATCCTGCCCAAGGCGATCAACTCGATGATTCTGCGCATCTTCGTCTTCTATGTCGGCTCGGTCATGCTGCTGGCGCTGGTCCTGCCCTCACACCTCCTACCTGAAGGACCAGTCGCCCTTCGTCACCTTCTTCTCCGGGATCGGTGTGCCCTATGCCGGCGACATCATTCAGGTCGTCATCCTCACCGCCGCGCTGTCCTCCCTCAACGCCGGCCTGTACGCCACCGGACGCACCCTGCGCTCCATGGCGGTGGCCGGTGAGGCCCCTCGGGTGGCGGCCGGGCTCAACAAGCATCAGGTTCCTGTCGGGGGCATCATCATCACCTCCGCCCTGGGACTGCTCGGCGTCGTCCTCAACGCCCTCGTGGAGAAGGACGCCTTCGAGATCGTCATGAACCTGGCCGGCATCGGCATCGCCGGGACCTGGGGAGCCATCCTCGTCACCCACCTCGCCTTCCTGCGCCGGGTGCAGGAGGGCAAGGAGGTGCGCCCGGCCTACCGGATGCCCTGGGCCCCCTGGTCCAACTACGCAGCCCTGGCCTTCTTCACCATCGTCGTCGTCTCCAACGTGACCAACCCGGCGGGACGCTGGACCCTGGTCCTGTTCGCCATCGTCGCCGTCATGATGGTGGCAGGCTGGTACGCGGTGCGGGGACGCATCCGGGGCGACCTGCTCGACGAGGTCCTCGCCGACGAGGTGGGCAAAGCCGCATCCGCCCCGTCGCACGAGGCCTGAGCGACAGGAGGCTGAGCCCATGCACGTTCACATCATCTACACCGGGGGCACCATCGGGATGGTGGACTCCCCCACGGTCTCGTTCCCGGTGCGGATCTGGAGGGGTGGCTCGACTCGCTGCTGGCGGGCACGCCCCTGGCGCGCTCGGTGTCCGTGACCTCGCTGGCCCCGCTCATCGACTCCTCGAACGCCACCCCACTGTCCTGGCAGGCGATCGTGGGACGACCTGCGCGCCCACGCCGCGGCGGACCCGCAGACCGCCTTCGTCATCCCTGCACGGGACCGACACCACTGGCCTCCACCAGTGCCGCCCCTGTCCCTATGCGCTGACGGATCTGAGCGTTCCGGTCGTCGTCACCGGCTCCCAAGCTCCCCTCGGAGAACTGGGAACCGACGCCGCAGCGAATGTCACCGGGGCGCTCAAGGCCGCCACCTCCGGGCGCCTGAGCGGGGTGGCGCTGTTCTTTCGGACATCGGCTCCTGGCCGGGAACCGAGTCACGAAGTCCTCCTCGTGGGCCTTCACCGGTTTCGAGTCCCCCAATGCGGCCCCTCTGGCCACCACTGGCGCCCCGTGGCAGTGGGCCCCAAGCACCCGGGGCGGGGCCGGTTGGAAGGACGCCGCCCCCTACGCCCGTCACGACGTCGTCGTGGTCGACCTGGTCCCGGGCATCACCGCGGCCCGCCTGGAGGCGCTTCTGACACCGCTGCCCGAGGCCGTGATCCTGCGGGCCTTCGGAGTCGGCAACGTGCCGTCCCAGGAGCCGGGCCTGACCGACATCGTCGAGCGAGTGATCGATGCCGGGACGGCCGTCATCGTCACCTCCCAGTGCCACGAGTCCGAGGTCCTCCTGGGGCACTACGAGGCCGGAGACGCACTGGCCCGCAGTGGCGCCGTCGGCAGCCGCGACATGACCCTGGAGGCCGCCTACGCCAAGGTCCAGTTCCTGCTCTCGCAGGGACTGACGGGAGACGACCTGGCCGGCTGGATGGGACGGTCCATCGCCGGTGAGCTGAGCCAGTGAGGCGAGCGGCCCGTAAGCCTCGCAGTGCCGGGCCCTCCACGCCCTCCACTGCCTGCTGACGAATCGGCCCCGGACGACGCGACTGTCGTCCGGGGCCGATCTCAGACCTGCGGGAACCGGGGAGGGCCGGCTGGCCTGGCGATGGTCAGCAGGTGAGTCCCTTGGCCGGCATCGTCCCGTTGAGCAGGTAGGTGTCCACGGCCTTCTTGACGCAGTCGTTGGAGCGCCCGTAGGCGGTGTGCCCGTTGCCCTTCCAGGTCAGCGAGCTGACCGGACTCGAGCTGATCGGCCAGCGCCTGGGACCAGGCGTAGGGCGTGGCCGGGTCACCGGTGGTGCCCACCACGAGGATCGGCGCGGCACCGGAGGCCGTGATCTTCTCGCGCTTGCGGCTCGACGTGTGGCCCCAGCCCTGGCAGTAGGCGTCGGGGTAGAGCAGCTGGGAGCCGAAGGTGGGCGAGGCCTCGTTGACGGCCTTGGCCTCCTCCTCCCAGGAGGAGTTGTCCCCCTGGACCGGGTAGTCCAGGCAGTTGACCGCCATGAGGGGCCTCAGCGCCGTTACCGGAGTAGCTGCCGTCGCTCTGGCGGGAGGAGACGGCGTCGGCGATGGCCAGCAGCGCGCTTCCGTCCGGACTGCCCACCTTGCCCATCGCCTGGGACAGCGCCAGGGTGAGGGAGGGCCACAGCTGGGTCTGGTACATCGAGCCCAGCACCCCGTAGACGGCCAGGTCGTAGGTCAGCGGCCGCTTGTCGTCGGAGGTCGGCAGGGGCGCCGCCTTCGTGGACTCGAGGAACTCGCGGACCTGGGAGACTCCGGAGTCGACGTCCCCGCTCAGGGGGCATCCCAGCTTGGAGCTCTGGCAGTTCTGCACGTAGGCCCGCAGCGATGCCTCGAAGCCCTTGGCCTGCCCCAGGGACAGGTCCGCGGCGCTCAGGGAGGGGTCGACGGCGCCGTCGAGGACCAGCCGCCCGGTGTTGGCGGGGAACAGCTCGGCGTAGGTGGCCCCCAGGTAGGTGCCGTAGGAGAAGCCCAGGTAGGTCAGCGCCTGCTGGCCGTCAACCGCACGCAGGATGTCGAGGTCCTTGGCGGCGCTGATGGTGTCGATGTGGTCCAGGAGCCCCGCGGGGCTGGTCTTCGACGCGCAGGCCTCCCCATCTTCTGCGCCCGCTCCTGGGTGGCGGAGGCCGAGGGGGTCGCCGGGTCGTTCGCCCCGGCCCGTTCGGCGTCGAGCTCGGCGTCGGTCAGGCAGTCGACCGCCGTGGAGGCGCCCACGCCACGCGGGTCGAAGCCGACGACGTCGTAGGAGCTGGTGAGGTTCTTGGAGAAGTAGGAACCGGCGCTCTCGACCAGCTCGATGCCCGATCCTCCCGGCCCACCCGGGTTGACGAACAGCGAGCCGACGGAGTCCTCGCTAGCGGCCCGCTTCTTCACCGCGATCTCGATCGTCTCGCCACCGGGGTTGTCGTAGTCCAGCGGCACCTTGACCTTGGCGCAGGTGAAGCCGGTGTCCTTCCCCGACGTCGCCTCGCCCATCCCCTTCTTGTCACAGGCGTACCAGGAGACCTTCTGCTTGTAGAAGCTCTCCAGCCCGGCCGGAATCGTTGCCGTGGCCGACGCCGTTGCCGGCGTTGCCTTGATATCGGTGTCGTCCTGGCAGGCGGTCAGGCCCCCGCACACCAGAAGCGCGGAGAGCGCCACGAGCAGAGGCTTGATACGAGGCCGAGGCGAGGTCGCAGTAGTCACGATGTGAACCATATGCTGCCGCGCCGCCGGGGGCCTCCTCCTGGAGACGGAGTGGGAAGAAGTTCCCATCGAGGCCCCCGGGGCGAGGACGGTCCAGCTTCACTGTCCGTTCTTGCAGGTCAGCCCCTCCTCGGGCATAGTCCCGCTGATGAGGTAGGTGTCGACGGCCTTCTGGACGCAGGCCCCCGAGCGGCCGTACGCGGTGTGCCCGTTGCCCTCCCAAGTCAGGAGCCGGCCGGACTCGAGCTGATCGGCCAGGGCCTGGGACCAGGCATAGGGCGTTGCCGGGTCGCCGGTGGTGCCCACCACCAGGATGGGGGCCGCCCCCTTGGCGTGGATGGGTGCGGGCTTGCGGGTCCTGTTGTGCCCCCAGGCCTGGCAACGCGCATCCTGGTTGCCCAAGGAGGCGCCGAAGGTGGGCGAGCTCTGGAGGATCTGCTGGTACTCCTTCTCCCAACTGGTCATATCGCCCTGGACGGGGATGTCCAGGCAGTTGACGGCATAGAAGGTCGGAGCGCTGCCTCCGGCCGCCACCTTGCCGTAGAGCACCTGGATGTAGGAGCCGTCCTTCTGGGTGATGGCCTGGTCGAGGGCGTAGGTGAGGAGGGGCCAGTACTCGGAGGTGTACAGGAATCGGCGAACAACGCTGCGGATCGTGCTGCCGTCCACGGTGACGTTCGGGTCTGAGGTCTTCAGTGGCGCCTGGTCGGCCGAGGAGATGAGGGTGCGAACCTGCTGGACTCCGGCGTCGGCATCACCGGTCAGGGGGCAGCTCTGGCCCTCCTGGACGGCCTGGCCGGACTGGCACTGCTGGACGTAGGTGCGCAGTGCGGTCTCGAAGCCCTGGGCCTGCCCGGAGGCCCGGCCCCCCAGCGACAGGGAGGGGTCGACGGCGCCGTCGAGGACCATGCGGCCGGTGTTGGCGGGGAAGAGCTCGGCGTAGTGAGCACCCAGGTAGGTGCCGTAGGAGAAGCCCAGGAAGTTGAGCTTCTGGTCCCCGGACAGCGCCCGCAGCACATCAAGATCCCGAGCCACCGAGACGGTATCCACATGGTCGAGCAGCCCCGCCGGCTTGGTGTGGGCGGCGCAGTTGGCCTCCTCCTGCTTGAAGTCCTTGGTGATCTCCTCGATCAGGGACGGGAAGGCGATGTTGCCCTGGGCACCGCCGTCGGCGGCAGGATTCTCAGCGTCCCGGAAGGGGGTGGGGTCGTCCCCGGCGACGTCGGCGACGAGGGAGCCGGGCTGGAGGTCGTTGACGCCCATGCCCCCCTGGGCGGCCTTGGCGGGCTGCTGGCCCGCGCCGTCATCGCAGGTGATGGGGGTGGAGGCACCGACGCCGCGGGGGTCGAAGCCGATGATGTCGTAGGCCTGATTGAGGGTGGGCGAGAACTCGGTCTCGTTGTTCTCCACCATCTCCACACCGGAGTAGCCGGGGCCGCCGGGGTTGACGAAGAGGGTGCCCTGGCGAACCGAGCCGGTGGCCAGGTGCTTCTTCATCGCGATCTCAATGGTCTGCCCGTCCGGCTGGGAGTAGTCCAGTGGCACGGTGACCTTGGCGCACTGAAAACCGGTCTTCTCAGCCGACTTCTCCATCCCACCGGTGGCCACGCAGTCGTACCACTCGACCTTCTGGCTGTAGAAGGACTCCAACCCCTGGGGAACCGCCGCCTAGACGACGCAGCCGCAGCGGAGCCGGCCCTGCGGCGGGCAGCGCAGCAGCAGGGACCACACCGGCCCCCACCCCCAGACACACACCCGCCACCGCCGCCAGCACCCCTGGCAGACACCCGACGGCGCCCCAGGGGCGACTCGTCGCAGACCAGACAATTCATTCACGCTATTTTTTTCATAAACGTTATATTACAAACAGTAAACGGACGTGTCCGCGTCATGGAGCAGGCATCTGGGAGAAGAAGAAGAACCGTGGTTGGGGCGCCTGTCTTCGGCACCCCAACCACGGTGATGAGTACCCACGACGCTCCTTGACGATCCTCAGCGGGACTCCGGCGGGAGGGCGGCGGTTCCTCGAGGGCTCACTGCTTGCCGTGGCACGTCAGCCCCTTCTTAGGGCATGGTGCCGGTGAGCAGGTAGGTGTCGACCGCCTGGGTGACGCAGGGGCCGTGCCCGGAGTTCGTGTGGGCCGCGTGCCCGTTGCCCTCCCAGGTGAGGAGTGACCGGAGTCCAGGCTGATCGGCCAGCGCCTCCGCCCACTCGTACGGGTGGCGGGTCGCCGGTCGTCCCGATGACGAGGATCGGCGCGGCTCCCTGGCGTGGAGCCTTCTGGACGGCTGGGTGCCGGTGTGCCCCCAGGCCTGGCAGCCGAGGTCGCCGGCCTCCGTGACGGTTGCGAAGCGGGGGGCGATCCTCTCCAGCTCCTTGCTCTGCGCCGTCCAGGTGGCCATGTCGCCCTCGACCCGGTAGTCCAGGCAGTTGATGCCGATGTTCGCTCCGGCGTTGACCTGGGGCTGCGCGGCGATCTGGTCCGCCATGGCCCTGAAGGCCGAGGCATCGTGCTGGTTGATGACCTGCCCCAGGGCCTCACTGACGGCGCTCCACGAGCTCTCCGGGAAATAGAGTATGAACCCCACGATCCGCTTCATGTCCTCACCCGTCACCGGACGGTTCGGGTCCGAGGAGGGCACGGGCGACTGGTTGGCCGAGGTGAAGACGTCTCCGATCTGCTGGAGGCCCGCGTCAGTGTCACCGGTCAGGGGGCAGCTCTGTCCCGACTGGCACCAGACGACATAGTTGCGCAGCGCCCGCTCGAAGCCGCGGGCCTGCCCCTGCCTGCGTTCGCTGTAGCTCAGGCTGGGATCCAGGGCGCCGTCGAGGACCAGCCGCCCGGTGTTGGCCGGGAACAGCTCGGCGTAGGTCGCCCCCAGGTAGGTGCCGTAGGAGAAACCCGTGTAGTTGAGCTTCTGGTCCCCGGACAGCGCCCGCAGAATGTCGAGATCCCGGGCCACCGAGACGGTGTCCACATGGTCGAGCAGCTCGGTCGGCTTGGTGCGGGCGGCACAGTCGGCCTCCAGCTGCTTGAAGCGTTCGGAGATGACGGCGCCCCGCTTCTCGAATGCTACGGGGGCGCCTGCAGCATCGACTGGAGAGACCCCCTCCATCGCCTTCGCCTCCGCGTCGGTGCTGCAGGTGATGGCGGTGGAGGAGCCGACGCCGCGGGGGTCGAAGCCGATGATGTCGTAAGCCTTCTGCACTCCGGCGAAGGTCGTCGTCGCCATCGCGCCGACGTTGTCCACCCCGGATCCGCCGGGGCCGCCGGGGTTCATGAAGAGGGTGCCCTGGCGAACCGAGCCGGTGGCCAGGTGCTTCTTCATCGCGATCTCAATGGTCTGGCCATCGGGCTGGGAGTAGTCCAGCGGCACGGTGACCTTGGCGCACTGAAAACCGGTCCTGTCAGCCGACTTCTCCACCCCGGCAGTGGCCACACAGTCATACCACTCGACCTTCTGACTGTAGAAGGACTCCAGCCCCTGGGGAACCGCCGCCTTGACGACACAGCCGGAGCCGGCCCTGCGGCGGGCAGCGCAGCAGCGGGGACCGCACCGGCCCCCACCCCCAGACACACACCCGCCACCGCCGCCAGCACCCCGGCAGACACCCGACGGCGTCGAAGCCCTCCGCGTCGCCTCTCGCCTCCGCGAGCGCAGGCACGATCCGATTCCTTGGATGATGCTTCGTCTCGCTTTCCATACCCAGCATGGTATGAACCGGTCGGTCGGCGTGTGATCCCTCTCAGGGACGAGATGGGCCGTTGACTTCTCCCCCGCGAGTCCCGTTGCCCTTCGGGTCCTCGGCGGGCACCAGCCCCCAGGAGGCGGCCCAGGCCCAGAGCCGATCGAGCTCGCCCTCCATGAGGTAACGGGCCCTGGGCTCGGTGAGTGCCCGAGTACTCATTCCTCCCAGGACCACCGTGCCCGTCTCACCGCGCACCGTCGCCTGCACGCTCGGACCTGCCTCGCGGACGCGCAGAGCGGATCGGGGTTGCCGGGTGATGTCGAAGGCCTCCCGGGAGCCGGGCCAGGCGAGGTCGTAGGAGCGCAGCAGCGTCCTGCTGTGGATGCCGCTCCGGTCGAAGACGGTTCGCGGCCGCAGGGTCAGGTAGCCCATGAGGAGGCACAGTGCCGCCGCCGCGAAGCAGGCGAGCATTCCCCGGTACTGCCCGGAGGCCATGATCGCCAGCCCGATGGCCAGACCCAGGAGGCCGACGGCGGTCAACCCCCAGGCGATGACTCGCTCCTGCGGGCTCGATCTGCGGATGATCGGCTCGAACCGAGCGGTGTGCCCGCCGTCTTCGCCCCCTGGCTGTATAACGGTCATGTCACGACTCTTCCACACCGGGCCGTGGCCGTCCTGGTTTTGACGGGCGCGTCGACGGTCGCTCAGGACTACGACGACGGCCTCATGCCCCACCTCAGGCCGGATGGGGCATGGCGGTCACCGTCCTCGGCCTGGGGTCGCAGCTGCACCATGAGCGCCTCGACGGCCAGCAGGGGGGCGGCGTTGGAGCGCAGGCGGCTGCGGCACTCCTCGATGGCGGCGATGCGGGCCAGGGACTGCTCGGGGCTCGTCGTGCGGGCGGCCTGGTCGACGGCGTCGGACAGGTCGAGGTTGACGCGCTCGACGTCGCTGCCCATCTGAGTGGTGAGGACGTCGCGGTAGAAGGACAGCAGGTCGATCATGGCCCGGTCCAGCACGTCGGTGCGGGCGCGTTTGGCGCGGCGCTTCTGGTCCTCCTCGAGCTGGCGGATCTGGGCGCGCAGGGCCGCCGGGATCTTCCCGTCGCTCTCCAGGCCGAGGGCGCGAGGGTGAGCTCGGCCTTCTCGCGGGCGTCGCGCTCGGCGGTGGCCTCCTGGCCTCGGACTCGGCGGCCTCCACCAGGGAGGCGGCGGCCAGGACCGCGTCACCGACGCTGCGCAGGGAGACGGGCGCCAGCAGGAGGCGGCGGCGCCGGTCCCAGGCGTCGGCGTCGGTGGCCAGGTGGCGGGCAGAGCCCGATATGCGACTGGCTGGCCCGGGCGGCCCGGGCGGCCAGGCTCGGGGTCGGCTCCGTCGCGGCGCACGAGGAGGTCGGCGACGGCGTCGGCCGGCGGGATCCGCAGCGTCACCAGGCGGCAGCGGGAGCGGATGGTGGGCAGGACGTCGTCGGCGCTGGGGGTGCACAGCAGCCAGACGGTCTGGGGCGGGGGCTCCTCGATGGACTTGAGCAGGACGTTGGTGGTGCGCTCGGCCATGCGGTCGGCGTCCTCGACGAGGATGACGCGCCAGCGCCCGGTCCAGGGGCGGCGCTGGGCCTCACCGATGAGGGTCTTGACCTCCTCCATGGTGATGATGAGCTTCTCGGTGGCCAGGCGCACGACGTCGGGGTGGGAGCCGGCCATGACGTCACGGCAGGGCTTGCACTGCCCGCATCCAGGGACGGGGCCGGTGCACTGCAGGGCGGCGGCGAAGGCGCGGGCGGCGTTCGAGCGGCCCGATCCGGGCGGGCCGGTCACGAGCCAGGCGTGGGTCATGGCGAGCCCAGCCGCCGCGGAACCGGCTCCCCCGTCTGATCCTTCCTTGGGGGCGAGACCGGCGGCGGCCTGTGCCTCGCGCTGCTCAGCTGCTTCTCGGGCGGCCTGGGCTGCGGCGGTGAAGGCGGCCACGGCGCTTTCCTGGCCGACGACGTCCTCCCACACGCTCATGAGCCCGCCTCCTCGCCCGACCCGGCGGCGCTGCGGCGGGCGGCGGCTTCCACGAAGGCCTCCAGGCCCAGGAGCACCCCCTGGTGGGCCCCGCCGTGGGCGAGGTGCACGCCGTGGCGGCGCACGGCGGCGACAACGGCCTCGATGACGTCGTCGGCCACCTGGTCGACGGGCCGGTCGGCGTCGACGACGACGAAGCGCTCGGGCTCGGACTGGGCCAGGGTGAGGAACTGCTCGCGCAGGGCCAAGCGGAAGGCGTCCCCCTCCTGCTCGAGGCGGTCCTTGGCGCCGCGGCTGGTGGTGCGTCGCTCGGCGAGGTCGGGGTCGCCGTCGAGCAGGACGGTCAGGTTCGGCAGGAGGCCCTCGGTGGCCCACAGGGACAGGTCGCGGACCTCCTGGGGGCCGAGTGATCGGGCCGCCCCTGGTAGGCGACGGAGGAGTCGAGGTAGCGGTCGGCCAGGACGACGGCGCCGCGTTCGAGGGCGGGCCGTACGCGGGTGGCGATGTGGTGGGCGCGGTCGGCGGCGTACAGGAGGGCCTCGGCGCGCGGGGCGACGTGCCCGCCGTGCAGGAGGAGGCGGCGGATCTCGACGCCGAGCTCGGTGCCGCCCGGCTCACGGGTGAGGATGTGGTCCACGTCCGCTGCGGTCAGCAGGTCGGCGAGGATGCGGATCTGCGTCGTCTTGCCGACGCCGTCGCCTCCTCGAAGGAGATGAACAGACCGGGGCCGGACGGGGCGGGACGGGGGCGCCGGGAGCAGCGGGCGGGGGCAGCGGTGGTCACGAGCCCAGGGTAACGGCCCGTGGGGAAGGCCCCGGGAGCGCCGACCGGTCGGCAGGCGGGCACACGGGGCGAGGCGAGGCCCTGGAGCGTGAAACGGCGTCCTCACCGACCACCACCACTCGTGTTCTCAGGCGATCCTCTCAGTGGTCCTGTGTGAGGTAGACACGGCAACAGATCTGCCAGGAGGCGCCCAGTCCCGCTGCGGAGAGCGCGGCGATGAGCCCAAGCCCCCAGGCCAGCACCACCTGCCGGGGCATGGCCTCCTGCGCGATCACCACCCCGATGACCGCGGGCAGAGTCACGATGATGCAGACGGCAAGGCCCCACAGGTCGAGCACCGGCTGGGAGGAGGTTCCGCCGCGAGCCACGAGCAGGGGAGGCATCACCACGACAATCACCCCCAAGCCGATCAGAAACGTCAGATGCAGGCCCACGGCATCATCCGATGCCACACCTCCGAGCAGCACCCCTGCGGAGGTCCCGAGGAGCATGATCGCCCAGCCGACCACGAGCAGGAGGTAGCGGGCAGCCAGGACATCGAGACGGCTGACGGGCAGTGCCCCGTAGAGCTGGCGCATCTGGGTCTCACGGGAGGGCCGCCACAGATCCACGCCCACCACCAGCACAGCGCCCAGCAGGTAGTACACCAGTCTGTCCGGGTACGGGTAGAACACTCCCAGCCACTCCCTCACCCTGGGCACGGCCACCCCCAGGGCGCTGAGCGCCACCACCGCCAGCACCAGCAGCCCGGTATCCCACCTCCGCACGACGAGCAGCTCCAGGTGCATGACGGCTCGCACCGCCTCCCACCGGCTCAGGGCACCCGGCCCCCGCACCGCCGCAGGAGCAGTGGGAGCCTGAGTGCCGCAGGACTCGGCGGCAGCGGGCAGAGTGGCTGCGGCCCGCACAGGGACACGACGGACTCGGACATGGGCACGGACTCGGGCATGGTCGATCTCCTCACTTCTTCTTGCTTCTTCCTCGGCCGGGCCTCAGTGGTCCTGACGCCCGTACCAGCGGAGGGCCACCACCAGGGAGGCGCCCAGGAGGGCGGGCAGGCCAAGGCAGCCAGGACGGCGGGCGCCGGCTCGCGCAGTACCTCGGCCACGGGTCCTGCCAGCAGCGGGGTGCCGCCGTAGAGGGCCCCGGCTCCCCCCGAGGCACAGCCCCCACATCCACAGGGCCCGCTCGGGGCCAGGCACAGGAACAGGGGCAGCCCGAGGGCCGCGGACAGGCAGATGACGAACAGGCCGGCCATGAGACCACCCCAGTCACCGGTGAGAGCGGCCGCCGGTACGCAGACCAGGCCGGAGAGGAGCGCCAGGGCGACCCCCTCGACCCAGCGGGCACCGACCAGCTCGCTGCGCCGCAGCGGCAGCGCCCCGTAGAGGCGCTCCATGTGGTGAGCGGACTCGACAGCCCTCTGGGCGTACTGGGCGCACAGCCCCAGGGCGACCCCCGCCATCACCGTCGTCTGCAGACGGCCGGCCAGGACGTCCATGGTGATGAACAGCGCCAGCGCCTGGGGCAGGAGGAGCAGTGGACCACGACGGCGCAGCACGATGAGGTCGAGTCGCAGCACCGCCCCCACCCCGGCGAGCGCCGTCTCGCCGCTGCCCTCAGGACCGGCCGGCCCAGTCGCCGCGGCCGCTCCGATGCCCCGGCTGCTATCGGGCGCTGTCCCCGTCGTCGTCCCCATCATCGTGGCGCTCACTGGTCCTGCTTGAGGTAGAGGCGGCGGCTCAGCGCCCACAGGCCGACGAGGGCGCAGGCGCCCAGGGCCAGGAGCAGGCAGTGGCCCGTCGTCGTCCGCAGTGCAAAGTCCCGGATCGGCCTGAAGCTGAGCACCAGCGCACCCAACCCCGCCAGGACCACGATCGCGATCGCCCAGACGTGCAGGCCACGCCCACGCCCGAAGTGCAGGAACACGGGAATTCCCAGGGCCTGCCCCATGATGAGGACAAGGGGAACGTCGAGCAGATCACCCGGGAGCACACCCAGGGGGAGGCCTATGGCCGCGTAGAGGGCCGAGGCGGCCAGGACGAACAGCATCGCGACCGCCCAGTAGGAATCGATGACCTCGGCCCGGGAGACGGGCAGAGAGGCCAGCAGACGGTTGATGCCGGAGCGCTCGACGATCACTCCCGAGAGGCCCCCGGCCAGGGCGGCCCCCGTGAGGAATCCGCTGACCGGGACGATACTTCCGGAGACGAAGCTGACGGCGCCCATAATGAGGAGAAGGCCGAGGAGGAAGGGCAGAGGACCTCGCAGGCTCAGAAGGTGCAACCGCACCAGCGAGATCAGCCGACCGACCCGTCCGGGCCCGGCCGCGGCGCCCCTCGTCATCGAGCCGGCCGGCACCTCGGCCACCGCGGCCGCCTCGGCGGGGTGCTCGCGTCGATCCGCGGTCATGAGGTCATTCACGGCCCGCCTCCTTGGCGATGTGCACGGCAAGGTCCTCGATGGTGGGGACCTCGACGACGATGCGGTCCGTCAGCGCCTCGGCGGCGTCGGCCGGCATCATGGCCTCCCAGCCCAGCGACGTGCTGCGCAGCCCGAGGCTGGCCTGGCGCACGGCGTCGGTCAGGTGCTCGGGGATGCCGCGCACGAGACGGAAGGAGTCGATGATCTCCTCAGCAGTGCCGTTGGCCACGACCCTGCCCCGACTGAGGATGACCAGGTAGTCGGCCAACCGATCGAGGTCGGAGGTGATGTGGGTGGAGAACAGGATGGTGCGGCCCTCCTCCACCATGAACTGGGCGAGCATGTCCACCATCTCGCTGCGGGCCAAGGGGTCCAGCCCACCGGTGGGCTCATCGAGGATGAGCAGCTCGGGATCGTGGGCCAGGGCCACCGCCATCTGCAGGCGCATGCCCATGCCTCGACTGAGCTCCTTGACCTTCTTGGTGGGATTGAGGCCCGCAGCCTGGAGCTCGGCGTCGTAGCGCTCCTGGGACCAGGTGGGGAAGAAGCGCCCGATGCCGCGACCCAGGTCCTTCAGGCGCCACTCGGGGTTGTAGGGCGGGGCGTCGAAGACGACGCCGATGCGCTCGTGTCCCACAGTGGTGGCCGAGCCGGAATCCGGGTGGATCATGCCCAGGGCGGCCTTGATGGTGGTGGTCTTCCCCGAGCCGTTGGCCCCGACGAAGCCCGTCACGTAGCCGGCGGGGACGGAGAAGGTGACGTCGTTGAGGCTGAAGTCCGGGTAGTGCTTGGTCAGGTGGGAGATCTCGACGGGGTTCACTGCTTCTCCTTGGAAGTGGCGGGGGTGGCGGAGGTGGCGATGATGGTCTGCAGCATGGTGTGGAGCTCCTCATCGCTGAGCCTGGGCCAGGCGCGCGCGCTCCACGGCGCGGTCGAGGTGCTCCTCGACCTCCCGCAGCACCTGCTCGCGCACCAGCTCGGAGTCCCGGGGGCAGGACGAAGCAGCCTTGCCAGGAACGTTGGCCAGAAGCCCTCGGCGACGAGGTCGGAGTAGGCGCGGGTGGTGGTGATGACGCTGACGCGCAGGTCCCGGGCCAGAGCCCGGATCGAGGGCAGCATCTCGTCGGCCTCCACCTGGCCGGTCAGGATCGCGTCCCTGACCTGCTGGGCGATCTGCTCGTAGATGGGAACTCCCTGCCGTGTTGGACAGGACGACCGAGAGCGGCATGGCAACTCCTTCTGTACATACACACTATAGACGAGTATGTGCACGGGGGAGCAAGTGCTGGTCCACCGCATACGGTGTGGGACACCGGTGGCCGAGGCGCCTCGGAGCAGAGACGACCCCGGCGACCGGGCCCAGGTGCAGGCCCAGTCGCCGGGATTCAGGAACGGGTCCGGTCACCGCACCCTTCAGACGCCGCTACTGCACGCCGTCGACTGCCGCGATGGCAGCCGGGCGGGGGAAGGCGGGGCGAGGCGGGACTCAGCCCTCGCTTCCCTGCTGGCGGGTCTCAGCGTTGTGGCCGAAGTCCTCCACCTTCGGACTGTTGCCGGCCCAGACCACCTCCGCGTTGGTTCCCTTGATGACGACGCGGTCGACGTCCTTGACGTAGACGGTGACGTTGTTGCCGGAGATGGTCAGCAGGCCGACGTAGTCGGCGAAGACCTTCGTGTTGTTGGCGGTGACACTGAGACTGTTCACCTCCCCCTCGATACGGACGTCGTCGCCGGACTTGTTCAGGAGCATGGTCGGGCTCGCCGAGACGGTCTGCTCCACGAATTCCAGGTCGCTCAGCCAGTCGCTGTCGGTGATGGTCGCCCGAGCGCCGGGGCGCTGACCACTCGCAGGGCTGAGCACCGGCCTCGGGGTGCACTGGAGCCGACGGCGGCAGGCGAGGCCTGTTCCTGGGTACTGGGCGCAGCGGCCTGCGATCGGGGCGCCTGGGAGGCGGTCGTCGCAGCCGTTGACGGCGACGACGCAGCCGACTGCTCCGGGGCCGAGTCCTCCTGGCTCGCCGCTGCGGCGGTTGCCTGGTCGGTCGAGCCTCCGCCGACGGAGATGGAGCAGGCGCTGATGCCGGTCAGGGACAGGGCCACGAGGACGACGGCGGCTGCGCGGCGGGGACGGAGGGGACGAGTGTTCGGGGACATGGTTCTTCTCCGGTATTCAGATGTGGTGAGGGCGGTCGGGTGGGCATCATGCGAGAGAGGCCCGATGGCCGGGCGGCGGTTCAGAAGGCCGGGACGAAGACCTCGACGCGGCGGTTGAGGCGACGACCGGCGGGGTTGTCGGAGCCGTCGGGGTTCTCGTTGGGGGCCACCGGCTTGGTCTCGCCGTAGCCGACGGCCTCCAGGTCGGCGGCCACGCCGTTGGACTTCAGGGCGCTTGAGACGGCCTGTGCCCGCTGCTCGGCGAGCTTCTGGTTGAAGGCGTCGTCGGAGACGGAGTCGGTGTGGCCCTGGATTTGAACCTTGGGGGCCTTGGAGTCCTTGATGACGGTGGCCAGGTTGGTGAGCGTGGTCGAGGCCTCGCCGCGCAGCTCGGATGAGCCGAAGTCGAACAGGACGCTGTCCTCCAGGGTGATGACGGTGCCGCAGGACTGCACGGGCTTGGCGGCGTCGATGGAGGGGAAGGTACCCACCTTGCCGGCCTTGGGAACGGGCTTGGCCGAGATCGTGGAGCCGTTGACGATGGCGGTGCCGTCACCGTTGTTGGTGATGGAGAGCTTGCCGTCAGAGTAGGTGCCCGAGCCGTCACCGTTGTTGGTGATGGAGACCCCGGCGCGGCTGTAGGTGCCCGAGCCCTTACCGTCGAGGGTGATGGACTCCCCGGTGGTGGAGTTGCTGTAGGTGCCTGAGCCGTCGCCGTTGACGGTGACCGAGAGGTAGTCGTCGCTGTAGGTGCCCGAGCCGTCACCGTTGACGGTGATGGAGACCTTGCCCGTCGGAGTAGGTGCCTGAGCCGTCACCGTTGTTGGTGATGGAGACCTTGCCGTCGCTGAGGGTGCCCGAGCCGTCACCGTTGTTGGTGACTGAGGTGCTCCCCGAGCTCGTGGTCATGGAGCCGTCACCGCCCAGGACCGTGGAGCCGGAGACGAGCGATCCGCTCGCGTCGCAGCGGGCGGGCCTGACCGTGATGCCGGGCTGGGAGGTGATGGAGCGCGTGAGATCCGGGGTGAAGGCGCCCGTGGACTGGGTGAGCAGGCTGAGATCGGGCAGGGAGATCATGGGGATCGGGGGGATCTGTCCGGGCTCGTAGCCGGCGACGGCCTGGCCCGCGGAGGCGGCCGTTGCCGACGCCGGGGCGGAGGCGGAGCCCTGGGCGCTTCCCTCGGAGCCGGCGGAGTCCGAGCCGGCCTGACTGGCCTGGGTCTGCTGGCCCTGAGCCTGCGAGGTCGAGCCGCCTCCGACGGACAGGGAGCAGCCGCTCAGCGCGAGGGCGGTGATGAGGGCGAGGGAGGGCAGGGAGATGAGTGCTTTCGTCATGCCCTGAACGTTACTGAATCGTTGTCGCCGCCCTGAGTTCCTGCCCTGTCGCAGGACTGCGACAGGGCAGGAACGAGGCCTGGGGACTCCGGCATGGGGAGCACAACCGTGATGCGGCCGTGACTGTCGGGCTATAGTCGAATCATTGCGGCCTGCCGGTTGATTCCGGCTATCACCGATTGGAGCGTACTCGTGATACAGCGTGGTTCTCGTCGTCGATTCGCGGGGATGGCGGGCGCCGTGCTGCTCGCCGGCTCCCTGGTGCTGGCCGGGTGCTCGTCAAGCAGCCCGAAGGGCGGCGGCACCGTGCCTCCACTGAACACCGCAGCCAGTAGCGCCAGCGCATCCACTGGTGCGACGGCGTCGGCCGGGGCCTCGGCATCACCGGGCGCGAGCAGCGCCGCCGGCACCGGCCCCGTGACCCCGGAGTCGATGTCCGACCCGGACCTGGGCTACACGGTCGTCTCCATCCCCGAGAACCTCGACCCCACCCAGACCGAGGTCCTGCGCGCCTACTTCGCCTACGACAAGGCGACCTGGCGCCTCTGGTTCAGAAACGAGGGCCTCGACACTATGCATACCGTCGCCACAGGTCAGTTGTTGACAGAAATTAAACACAACGCCGCTAAGAAGAATGGGAGCCTGTCTCGACCCCCGGTAAAAATATCGGTGAGCGAAGTGACCGCCTCCAATGACGGTAATGGCTACACTGTCGCGACATGTCTCGACAAGACTCAGATGACATCAGTTGATGCGCAGGGGAAAGATATCACCGACCCCAACAATCAAATCTATCTGCCGTCCGCAACATTCATGACGCAAGGACCCAACGGCACTTGGCGAGCCAGCCTTGAAGATAGTGGCACCCCCAACAGCTGCTCGGTGAACTGACGAGAGGATCCCCAAGTGCGCAAGCAACCAATGGCGACAGGAACTGCATTTCTACTGCTCATCACCAGCCTATCTGCAGCGCCAACTGCGTATGCCGGGAAGGACAGCAGTCAGGTGGACGCCTCGTCGACGCAGAGTGCGGGTGGCGGGGAGATCTCGGTGAGCATCACCGAGCAGTACACGACAGCCTCATCCGGAGGCGGCGGAGGCGAAACAGTCTCGTCAACAACGTCCATAAGCGTCAAGCCCTCCTGCTACTACGAGAAGGGCCCTTCCGGATCGGATGTAGCCAAAGACGCCTTCGACCTCCAGGACCAAGGCACAAAGAACCAAGAGGACGAGGTCGAAAAGGTATACTCCGGTTACAAACAATCAAAACAAGATAAGCAACCCGGGATCCTGGTGGCACGTGAAGTGCAACAGGGACGCCTTTGATGACCTGGGCGCCATGCAAGCAGCCCGCAACCGCATGACCCCCAATGGAGCGCCTTACCTGTGGGTCCCGGACAGCGAGAATGGCGGGAAGCCACCGGCCCCTATATCTCCGGGCGCGCGCTTGCGACTGCGGCGTGGAAAGCGGTGAAGATTCCGCAACCGACCATCGAGACCAATCCCAAGGTCGGCTCCCAGGGCGCCACCCTGGTTGGGATGGACACTTGGGTGTGGGCCACGGGCAATACCCCGCGCTCGGTGACCGTCACCGCTTCCGCAGGAAGTACATCGGCGACGGTCACGGCAGCCTCGGCCGGTCTCCAGCTCTCCGCCCCCGACGGGAAGCCCTCATGTCAGGGCTTCGGGGTCGCCTGGCACTCGGGAATGCCTGAGGGGTCGAGCCCCTGCACCATCTCCTTCAACCGCAGCTCGGCGCACCTGGGCGGCACGACCCCCCTGACGGTGTCCGTGGCCTACTCAGCCACCTACACCGCCACCGACGGCTCCAGCGGCGACCTGCCCGCGGTCACCGCCACCAACACCGTCAACCTGCCGGTCGCCGAAGTCCAGACCCTCACCACCAACAACAAGAACCCCCGCCAGAACTGAATCCACCCACACAGCAGGGACGACATCGTGGACACGCCCCACCACGCGCAGCCGACACGACAGCTGCGCCTATGGCACCTCCGTGCGCCTCAGAGTTGGCCCGTTAGCAACTGGTGGAATGGCAGGGATCATTTCCCGAACCAAAGCCTTCATCCCTTCGAGCGACTTCGGTCCATACGTGTGTCCTGAAAAGTGGTTGTACACGAGCTCCACCTGAAGTGCATGGTTATCCGGGTACAACCAGGCGACAGAGATTCCGTCGTCATGCGCCCACATGTAGCCTCGCCCTTCGATTCCGTCAAGGACCAGTCGCTCGTGCCCCTCAGTTTCAATCTCACTGAACAAGTGCCCACTGTCCACACTCAGGATACCACCTGGAGCATATGCGATAAGTAGCGAAGAGAGATTGTCGTCACCGCTCTCGTGCCCCGTGATCGTGCAGTAGAAAGCACTCTCTTGCGGCACCTTGGTCGGGTCAGTGGAATCATTACTGTGACGGTACACATACTCTTCAGAATGGAAGGACAGCCCCTCTAGCAGCAATCGATTCGAGACAACATCACACAGGGTGTCATCCACCCGAAATACGGGGGTAGCAGCAGGAGTGCTGGCCAGCGCTTTCCCCTTATTGTCACTGCGAACACACGAAGCAACCCCGAAGAGTAGGCAAACAGCGGCGACAGCACAACTAAAATTTACGAAGGAACGTCGCAACATACTACCTTAGAAACTCGCATTTAAATGAGCCAGAGATACCACACTAGCCTCGATACGGTCACCCAACTCCAGATCACTTTACCGTAACATCCGCGGATCTGCCTGCGTATGCGGGAGACTCCTATCAGGTTCAGGAGGCCACCGGCGGCCCCGCGACGGGCAGGCTCAGCCATACCCGGGTCCCCACGCCCTCGCGGGAGGCCATGCGCACGCTGCCGCCGTGGCGGCGCACGATCGTGGACACCAGCGCCAGCCCCAGCCCCGAGCCTGGCAGGCCCCGGGCGTTGCCGGCCCGGGCCAGCTCGCTCCACACGGCCGGCAGGTCGGCCTGCGGCACCCCGATCCCGGTGTCGGCCACCTCGATGGTGACAGTGCCCGACTCCTCCCGACCGCGCACCTCCACGGTCCCGCCGGGCGAGGTGTACTTAGAGGCGTTGGAGATGACGTTGTAGACGGCCGAGTACAGCAGGTCTCCGTCGCCGCGCACATGCGACAGCGGCCACGGCACCTGCGGCAGGTCCAGGCGGATTCTGGGCCCGCCACCACGCGCCGCCCCCTCCTCGCCGACCGCCTGGGCGGCGTCGTGGACGGTCTCGGCGATATCGACGTCCTCCAGTGAGAGCGCGGCCGTCTCCAGGTCGGCCAGCTTGCGCAGGTCCGTCACCAAGCGGCCCATGCGGCGGGCCTGAGCGTCGACGACGTCGACCCGGGCCTGCAGCTCGTGAAGCGGGGCCTGCGGCAGGTCGGCGACGGCGGCCCGCACCGCCGTCAGTGGGTTCTTCAGCTCGTGGTCCAGCCGGCGCAGGAACTGCTGGTGACGGGACCACGCCTCCTCCTGGGCCTGGCTTCGCCCCCGCTGCACCGCCAGGCGCAGCCTGCGGCGGATCACGGTCACAGCCAGGGCGAGCAGCAGCAGCACGATCCCGATCTCCGCCACCACCAGCGGCACGGCTGTGGAGATCACCACTGGGGCCAGCCCGAAGGTCGCATAGGGAGACCGCCGCCGCGACGGCCACGACCGCCACCGCCAGCACCCATCCGATCCAGGCGGCCCGCCGGGGCTTCTCCGTAGGGGGGTCCAGAGGTGCCGGGGCGGCTTCGGCGGCGGCCCCGGCCAAGACCTCGACGCTCCGAGGCTCAGCCGTCGGCCGCTGCGGGTCGGCCGGCTGCGGATGGAGGTCGGCCGACTGCGGACAGTTCCCCGGGGGTCGACCGCCATCCGGGGGCTGCCGGCCGGCTGCGCGGCCGGCGCCCCGGGCCGGGTGACCGGCACGGTGCGCGGCCCACCCACGTCCACCGCCGGCTCCATGTAGCGGGTACTGCCGTCCTGCGCGGGCGCCGGACGCGGCGGGACCGAGGGCGGCAGCTGCGGCGGCATCGACGAGCGGCTCATGCCCGGACCTCGGCCCGGAAGCGGTAGCCGACGGAGGGGACCGTCTCAATGTAGGTGGGGTTGGCGGCGTCGTCGCCCAGGGCCTGGCGAATCTCGCGGATGCGGTGGTCGACGGCGCGCGTGGAGGTGGCGAAGTCGATGCCCCACAGGGAGGCCAGCAGGGCGTCCCTGGTGTGGAGCTCTCCGGGATGGCTCATGAGGTAGTCCAGGAGCATCGTGGCCTTGGGAGTGAGCGTCACCTCGCGCCCCGACAGGGTCACCCGCCGCGAGGTCCGCTCCAGGAGCAGCTCACCGGCCACGAGCCGGGGGGCGGAGGTCAGCGGCTGGGCCACGCCGCGGGTGCGGCGCAGCACTGCGCGGATCCGGGAGGCGAGCTCGGCGGGGTCGAAGGGCTTGGACAGGTAGTCGTCGGCGCCGTCGTCGAGGGCTGAGACCCGCTCGTAGGAGGCGTCCACCTGGGTCAGCAGGATGATGGGGGTCCAGGCCCCACCGGCCCTGACCCGCCGCACCAGCTCGCGGCCGTCCATCCTGGGCATGAGGACGTCGGAGACGATGATGTCCACCTGGTAGGAGGCCAGGATGTCCATGGCCTCCGCCCCGTCCGAGGCGAGCAGGACCCGGTACCCGCCGCGCTTCAGGTAAGGGCCCAGGGAGCGGCGGATGGGGGCCTCGTCGTCGACGAGCAGGACGGTGGCGGACGGAGCCGGTGCGGCGGGTTGGGTCACGGCAGTCTCACTGGGAGAGCTTCCCGGTGGTGTTGTTGGCGCCGCCGTCCTGGACCGCCGGGTCGTCGCCCAGCCAGTGGACGGTGACGTTCGAGCCCTGAATGTTGAGGTGGTCGATGTCGCGGGCGTAGACGGTGACGTTGGAGCCCTGAACAGTGAGGGTGTCGACGTCCTCCGCGGAAATCTTGACGTCGGAGCCCTGGACCGTCAGCGTGTTGAGGTCACCCACCAGGTTGAGAGTGCTGCCGGCACCCTGAACGACATAGTCACCGGAGACCTCGGTGCGCTGACCGGTGCTCTGGATGTCCTTCCAGGTGGGGTCCGTGATGGGGGCGTCGTCGCCGTCCTTATCGCCATCCTTGTCGTCATCCTTGTCGCCGTCCTTGTTGCCGGGGGCGGCCGTGGTCTGGGCCGAGCCACCGGAGGAGGACTGGGAGTCGGCCGTGGCGGCCCCCTTGGCATCGGTCTTGGACGAGTCCTTGGAGTCGGCGCCCTGAGTGTCCTTCTGCTCGGACTGGGCGGCCGGCGAGCCGGAGTCCCCGGAGCCGGAGCCGTTGACGGACAGGGAGCAGGCGCCCAGGCTCAGGGACAGGGCCAGGGCGGCGGTACCGGCGAGAACGATCTTGGGCAGACGCATGATGAGGTCCTCTCAGGAATCATGTGGGGAGTTGTACAAGGAATACAATACCGGCCAGTTGTCCCTTCCTCGTCGCAGTGCTGTCGCAGAACTGCGACACGGGCCGCGATGATGCTCACGGGTCACTGGGCTTGCGCGGACGGGGACTCTTTCTCGCGTACGGGGGCATTCGACGCCGTCGGGGACCCTTGCTCGCAGCCGGGGGCATTCGACGCCGTCGGGGACAGGATTCCGGTCCCCGGACGCGCGGACTGTCGCCAACCGGAGGGGAACGCACCCGTCCGCGTGGAATGTCCCCGGCCAAGGCTCACGACGACGGCCAGCAGCAGTGACCTGCGGCGGCAACCAGCGGCAGTGGCCGGCGACAGCAGCAGCAGTGCCAGAGGCCGCACCTACGCCGCAGGCCCGCACCAACGCTGCACGTCCGCCCAAGGCCGCAGGCCCGCACCGCCACCGCGGAGCCCCTCAGCCCTCCTTCGAGGCCGCCGCCTTACCCGTCGCCGTCTTGGCAGTGGCCGTCTTGGCAGTGGCGGCCTTCTTCGTGGTGGCCTTCTTCGTCGTCGTGGCCTTCTTGGCGGTGGTCTTGCGGGTGGTGCGCTTCTTGGCCGGGCCCTTGGCGCGCTTGTCCGCGAGCAGCTCGAAGGCCCGCTCGGCGCTGATGGTGGCCGGGTCCTCACTGCGGGGCACGGTGACGTTGGTCTGCCCGTCGGTGATGTAGGGGCCGAAGCGACCGTCCTTGATGACCACCGGCTTCTCAGTGGCCGGGTCCTGACCCAGCTCGCGCAGCGGTCCACGGGCGGCCGCCTGACCTCGACGCCGCTTGGGCTGGGCGAAGATCTCCAGGGCCTGCTCCAGGGTGACGGTGAAGATCTGCTCCTCGGTCTCCAGGGAGCGCGAGTCCGTGCCCTTCTTGAGATAGGGACCGTAGCGGCCGTTCTGGGCGGTGATGTCCTCCCCCGACTCCGGGTCCTGCCCGACGACGCGCGGCAGGCTCAGCAGGTCCAGGGCCTGCTCCAGGGTCACGGTGGACAGGTCCATGGAGCGCAGGAGGCTGGCGGTGCGGGGCTTGGGCTTGGCCGCCTTGGTGGTCTTCTTCGTCTTCGCAGTCTTCGCCGCCTCCGCCTCGGCCGTCTCCTCCGGCTCGGGCAGGACCTCGGTGACGTAGGGGCCGTAGCGGCCGTCCTTGGCGATGATGACGTGCCCACTGGCCGGGTCGACGCCGAGCTCGCGGCCGTCGTCGGCGGCGCGGGTGAAGAGCTCGCGGGCCTTGTCCACGGTCAGCTCGTCGGGGGCGAGGTCGGCCGGCACGTTGGCGCGCTTGCCCTCGCCGTCCTCCAGGTAGGGGCCGTAGCGCCCCACCCGCAGGGTGATGCCCTCGCCGATCTCAATGGAGTTGACGGCGCGGGCGTCGATCTCGCCGAGGTTGTCCACCAGACCCTTGAGCCCCTGGGCGCGCAGCGCGGCGACCGCGGCCTCGAGCTCACCCGAGGCCGCCTGGGCGGCGGCCTGCTCGGCACCGGCGCCGCCCTGACCGTTGTAGAAGCGCCGCAGCCAGGCGACCCGGTCCTCCTCGCCGGCGGCGATCCGGTCCAGGTCGCGCTCCATGGAGGCGGTGAAGTCGTAGTCGACGAGCTCGGCGAAGTTCTCCTCCAGCAGCCGGGTGACGGCGAAGGCGAGCCAGGTGGGCACCAGGGCCTGGCCGCGGTGGTCGACGTAGCCGCGGTCGGAGATGGTGGACATGGTGGCCGCGTACGTTGAGGGGCGGCCGATCTCGCGCTCCTCAAGGGCCTTGACCAGGGAGGCCTCGGTGTAGCGCGGCGGCGGCGTGGTCTCGTGACCGGAGGCCTCGGCGGCCAGGGCGGCCAGCTCCTGCCCGGCGATCATCGCGGGCAGGCGCACGTCCTTGGAGTCCTTGGCAGCGGCGCCGGCGTCGTCCTGGTAGCGCTCGGCGTCGCGCCCCTCCTCGTAGGCGGCCAGGAAGCCGCGGAAGGTGATGACGGTGCCCGACGCCGTCAGACCGGCCGTGGAGAAGGTGGGGCCGGAGTCGCGCGACTCGCCGGCCACCGGCGTCAGCGGCACCTCGACGGTCACGGTGGCGGTCGAGCCGACGGCGTCGGCCATCTGGGAGGCCACGGTCCGCTTCCAGATGAGCTCGTAGAGGCGGAACTGGGCTCCGGTGAGCTCGCCGGAGACCTGGGCCGGGGTGCGGAAGTGGTCGCCGGCGGGGCGGATCGCCTCGTGCGCCTCCTGGGCGCCCTTGGACTTGGAGGCGTAGACGCGGGGGCGCTCGGGCACGTACTCGGCCCCGTAGAGCTCGGCCACCTGCGAGCGGGCCGCGGCCACGGCCTGGCCCGGACAGGACCGTGGAGTCGGTGCGCATGTAGGGTGATGAAGCCGTTCTCGTAGAGGCCCTGCGCCACGCGCATGGTCTCGCGCGGGTTCATGCGCAGCTTGCAGGGAGGCCTCCTGCTGGAGGGTGGAGGTGGTGAAGGGGCGGCCGGGCGGCGCTTGCAGGGCTTGTCCTCCACGCCGACCACCCGCGGCTCTCCCCGGCCGATGGCCTCGGCCACGGCCGTGGCCCCCACCTGGTGGAGGTGGACGGCGGAGGCCTTGAGCGCGGCGGGGCGCAGCTGGCCGTCGTCGTTGAAGTCGCGGCCGGTGGCCACGCGCCGCCCGTCGAGGGTGACGAGCCGGGCGGTGAAGGAGGCCTCCTGGCGGGCGGTGACGTCCACGGCGGACAGGACGGTGGAGAAGGTGGCCTCCACCCCCCAGTAGGAGGCGGAGCGGAAGGCCATGCGCTCGCGCTCGCGCTCGACGACGAGGCGGGTGGCCACTGACTGCACGCGCCCGGCGGACAGGCCGGCACGGACCTTGCGCCACAGGACCGGGCTGACCTCATAGCCCACGAGGCGGTCCAGGATGCGGCGGGTCTCCTGGGCGTCGACGAGGTGGATGTCGAGCTCGCGGGTGTTGTCCAGGGCCCGGGTGACGGCCTCGCGGGTGATCTCGGTGAAGACCATGCGACGCACCGGCACCTTGGGCTTGAGGACCTGCTGGAGGTGCCAGGCGATGGCCTCGCCCTCGCGGTCGTCGTCGGTGGCCAGGTAGAGCTCGTCGGCCTCCTTGAGGGCCTTCTTGAGCCTGGGCGACCGTCTTCTTCTTGTCGGGGTTGACGACGTAGTAGGGGTGAAGTCGTCCTCGACGTCGACCGCGAACTTCCCGTAGGGGCCCCTTCTTCATGGTGGCGGGCAGCTCGGAGGGCTGCGGCAGGGTCGCGGATGTGCCCCACGGAGGCCTCGACGTCGAACTCCGGACCCAGGTAGCCGGCGATGGAGCGCACCTTGTTGGGGGACTCCACGATGACGAGACTTGGTGGACACGTAAAGCCTTCCTCACGGGTGGTGCGCGGCTGGCCGCGGCTGGTGGGTCTGCGGGTGGTTGTCGCCGGGCCCTGGACGATCGCGCGCGGGATCGTGAGGATCCGGGCGATCCGGGGCCCCGACGAAGGGGACGGTGGGGAGTCGGCGCGTGCCGGCTCCCAGCCGACTGTAACGCACCACCCACCTTTTCCAACCAGGCGGTGCCCGGAAGAACGACTTTCGTCTCAGATGAGGCTCGGCCAGGGCGCTGCGCACGGCCGCCAGGCGCTGAGCGGCGATGTTCTCGTCGTAGGGCAGGTGCAGTCCGCGGCACTCGGCGGCCAGCTCGGCCAGGGAGCGGACCTCGGGGAAGCCGCAGGAGGCGAGCTGGGCGACCTCGTCGATGATCGGCGAGCCTGAGGGCCGGCCCCGCCGCCACGCAGGTCCACCCACTGCCCCAGGCGCCGGGCCGCGCGGTCCAGGCTGGAGGTCACGGTGCGCAGGGCGTCGTTGAGCTGGGCGACCTGGGTGCTCACGGCCTGCAGCACGGGCCCCAGGCCGCGGAAGCCGGACTCCAGCGCCTCGCACAGGTCCGTCAGGGAGTGCACGGCGTCCACCTCAGTGCCATCGAGGATGGACTGGGCGAAGCGCCCCACCATGAGGGTGAGCAGGCGCATGAGGGCCACGGAGAAGCGCAGCTCGGTGACCGACTGGTGCAGGACCTTGAGCCGCGAGGGCAGTGCGTTCAGCTCGGCGCCCGCGATGCCGGTGAGCTCGGCGATGCGCTCGCTGAGCATGAGCACCTTGGTCTGGGCGCTGTCGCCGACGTCGTGGGAGACCAGCTGGCCGATGCGCCCCACCCGCGCCTCCACCGCCCGGGCCGAGTCGTGGGTGGCCTCCATGGTGGTGATGAGCCGCAGGTACTCATCGAGCTCGAAGACCAGGGCATCGGTGTCCTTCTCCATGGCGGCCACCGCGTTGAGAATCCGGGCCACGGCACCCAGGCCCTCGGGGGCGGCCGACGGGACGCGCACCCCGGCGGTGACCAGGGCGGCCACCTCACGCGGCAGGGTCGCCAAGGTCATGTCGTGCAGGGAGGGGAAGCCCAGGGCCGCCAGCTCCGCGGCCAGCTCACGGCCACCGAACTCACCGAGCTGGTGGCGTGAGGCGCCCCGGGCCTGAAGGTCGCGCTCCTTGGCGCGCACCCGGCGATAGGCCTCCTCGACCCTGTCCCTGGTGGCCCCGTCCATCGGCTTGATCCGCACCGACAGGTACCCCTGGCGCAGCGGCACGATGGTGGCGAAGACCCGATAGTCCAGGCCGTCCACGGCACGGTTGGTGATGTAGCCGCAGGCCGGGCGCCGGGTCTGCAGATCGTCCCAGATGAGGCGGAACAGACCCGCCGGCATGTCCAGGTGACGAATGATGTTGTGCGGAGCCCCGATGAGACGCTCACGCGAGTAACGCGACAGCGTATCGAACGTCCGGTTCGTGTTCTGGATGACGCCTTTGAGATCCGTGGTGGAAAAGAAGATGTCCTGCGGATCGAACAAACGCTCGTAACCGACCTGCGACTCCATGGTGCTTTCCTTCAGGGTGAATAATTCGCGGGAGCACCTCGCCAGAGGACTATTCCTTCAGCTCCTCACACAGTGCCGGGAAGAAGGTAACGAAACGTACGTGCCCGCGGAAGACAATTTATGACATTGTCACCAATAAGGTGGGACCTATCTTGTAGATTATCGACAATTACTCCCCCAGGTGACTCAGAGTCTCGCGGACCGTCGCCACCCGCTGGCGGATGACGGGTTCGTCCAAGGTCACGACCACGCCGCGGGCCTTGGCAGCCAGCTCGGCCAGCGAGGCCGTCTCCGGGAAGCCCTGCTCACCCACGGCGACGGCCTCACTCAGGGCCGCCTCGGCGTCGACGCCCTCGACGAGCGCCTGGGCCCCCTCGTCCTGAAGAGCGCGGATCCAGCGCTGGAAGGGCCGCTTGACGCGGTCGAGGTTACTGACCACGGAGCGAAGATCGCCCTCCAGACGCTCGGCCAGGTTCGCCGCCTCCTGGCAGGAGGGCACGAGCTCCTCCAGGTCGGAGAGCATCGCCTCGGCGAGGTCGCCGATGGCGTCGGCGGACTCCCCCTCCTGGCCGTCCAGGACGGCGGCGGCGAAGATGCCCGCCATGAGGGTGTGCAGACGCATCATCGAGCTGCGGAAGCGCACCTCGGAGGCCGCCTCGTAGAGCGCCACGAGGGAGGAGTTGAGCTGGCGCAGCACCTCAACGGCCTGAGCCCCACGCTCCTTGACGCGCTCGGAGACGGTGGGGACGGAGGACTCGGCGTCGGGACTGGTCACCTCCCCCATGAGGGAGCCCACGCGGTCGGCCCGGTCAATGACCGAGCGCACCCCTCCGGCCCAGGAGCCCAGGCCGTTGATGAGCTCCTGGTACTCGCCGAGCTGGTAGATGAGCTCGTCGGTGTCCCGCTCGATGGCGGCGACGGCCTGCAGGACGGCGGACATGGGGTTGTCCGACTCGGCGCGCGGGCGGCACCCGCACGCCCTCGACGACCAGCAGGGCCAGCTCGCGCGGCAGGGCGGCCCGGGCGAAGTTGTGCAGGTCGTGGTACTGAAGCTTCGCCAGCTCCTCGGTCAGCAGCGCCGCCCCGTGCTCGGCGACCTCCCGGCGCCCGTGGCCCTCCTCGGCGTAGGCACGCTCGGCGGCGCGCACGCGGGCGTAGATCTCCTTGACGGGCGTGAACATGGCGTGGTTGGTCGGGCGCACACGCACCGACAGGTAGCCGTCGGCCAGCGGAGCGATCGTGGCGAAGACCCAGTAGTCCCGTCCGTCCTGGGCCCGGTTGAGCACGTAGACGCAGGAGGAGCGTCCCTGCTCGAGCTCGTCCCACATGAGCTTGAAGGCACCGGCGGGCATGTCGTCGTGCCGGATGATGTTGTGCGGAGAGCCGACGACTCCTCGGGGCTGTAACGGGACAGCGAATCAAAGACCCGGTTGGTCCTGCGAATGACACCCTTGGTATCCGTCGTTGAGAAGAACAGGTCCTCGGCACCGAAGCGGCGCTCGTTGCCATCGACGTATTCCATGTCTCTCCTGCTGTAGCTGTCTGAGGGATGTATGAGGGAAATGAGGTCGACGCCGGTTCACCGACGGCGACACACTTGATGAGGGACGGCAGAGATACACTTGGCCGCTCTCTCGGGGGCTACGCTATGAAGTAACGTTCCGGTGCACGCGAATGTGGAGATCAACAACCAAGACGCATACCCGCTTAAGCATGTCACAGCGTTCGAGCCGCCGCGTCTCCGTTCGGTCTCAGATCGGTAACACAGTCGAGACACAGGTTGCGCTGTGGTCGAGCACAGCGCCTTCCTGTTGAATAGATGACGTGACTAACGCCCCCACCGAGAACCTCACCCGTGCCGACGGCTCCCCCTTGCGCGTCCTGGTCGTCGACGACGAGCAGATGCTCGCCGACCTGCTCGCCTCCGCCCTGCGTTACGAGGGATGGGAGGTCACCACCGCCGGGACCGGGATCGCAGCCGTGCGCTCGGCCCAGGAGATCGACCCCGACGTCATCGTCCTGGACATCATGCTGCCCGACTTCGACGGCCTGGAGGTCATGCGCCGGGTGCGCGGCCACCGCCCGAACGTGCCGGTCCTGTTCCTGACGGCCAAGGACGCCGTCGAGGACCGCGTGGCCGGACTGACCGCCGGCGGCGACGACTACGTCACCAAGCCCTTCTCCCTGGAGGAGGTCGTGGCCCGACTGCGTGCCCTGCTGCGCCGCTCCGGGGCCAGCGAGGAGAAAGCAGGCCTCCCATCCTGGAGGTCGGGGACCTGCGCATGGACGAGGACTCCCACGAGGTCTGGCGCGGCGAGGACGAGATCCAGCTGACCGCCACCGAGTTCGAGCTGCTGCGCTACCTCATGCGCAACCCCCGCCGGGTCCTGTCCAAGCCGCAGATCCTGGACCGGGTGTGGAACTACGACTTCGGCGGGCAGGCCAATATCGTCGAGCTCTACATCTCCTACCTGCGCCGCAAGATCGACAAGGGCCGCGAGCCCATGATCCACACGATGCGCGGCGTCGGATACGTCCTCAAGCCGGCCGCCGGCACCGATGAGCGCGGCTGAGCGCCCACAGATGTCCCAGCAGCCGGCACCGACCGGGCGGCGGATGAGCCTGCGCTCATGGCGGCCCGGCTCACTGCTCACGCCTCCCCGCAGTCTGCGCACCCGGCTGGTGGTCGGGGTGCTCGGGCTGGTCCTGGTCATGGCGGCGGTCATGAGCGCCTTCTCCACCGTCAGCCTGCGCCACACGCTCATGGCACGCACGGACAGCCAGCTGATGGCGGCCGCCCAGCGCGCCGCCGACAAGCGCCACGACCTGACGCAGGAGACCAAGAAGGCCTCCGATGAGGCGGCCCAGGAGGACACGAAGAACCAGGGAGACCAGCCCGACGCAGCCGGTGGAGACGACGGGGCGGACGGAGGCCCCGGCAAGCACGGGGTCCCTCCGGGCCTCGACGCCGCCGGGCAGTCGACCGGCACGCTGACGCTCATTACTCCGCAGACCTCGTCCTCCGACAGCGAGACCGGTGAGACCGCCGCCTACATCGACAAGAACGGCCACTACGCGTCCATCTCCAAGGAGGACTGCCGGCTGCTGCTGTCCCAGGCCACGGAGGACCACCCCGTCACCGTGGACCTGCACCACCTGGGCAGCTACCGGGTGGTGGCCACCCGCGATGAGGCCTCGGGCAGCACGGTCATCACCGGGCTCTCCCTGGAGGGCGACAAGGGGCTCATCCGCACCCAGCTGCTCATCGAGCTGACGGTGGCCCTGCTGGGCGCCCTCGTGGTGGCTTTGGCTGGTCGGACCATGGTGCGCTCCTCGCTGGCGCCCCTGGAGCGGGTGGCCCGCACCGCGCAGCGCGTGGCCTCCCAGCCGCTGGAGCGCGGCGAGGTGAGCATCGAGGACCGCGTGGAGAAGGCGGACCTGGACTCCTCGGCCGAGGTCGGGCAGGTCGGCGGCGCCCTCAACACGCTGCTGGGGCACGTGGAGTCCGCCCTGGGCGCGCGCCAGCGCTCGGAGACGCAGGTGCGCCAGTTCGTGGCCGACGCCTCCCACGAGCTGCGCACGCCGCTGGCCTCGATCCGCGGCTACACCGAGCTCATCCGCCGCGAGGGCGCTGACGCCGACCTGCCGGAGGAGGCCACCTACGCCCTGGAGCGCGTGCACTCCGAGTCGGTGCGGATGACGGCGCTCGTCGAGGACCTGCTGCTGCTGGCCCGCCTGGACGCCGGGCGCGAGCTGCGCCGCGAGGAGGTGGACCTGGTCGGCCTTCTGGTGGACACGGTGGCCGACGCCCGCGCGGCCGGCCCCGACCACGACTGGCAGCTGGACCTGGCCGTCCTGGAGCCTCCGGCCGACGCCACGCCGCAGGAGGCCGAGGACTTCCTGCCCGAGCCTCCGCTGGTCATCGGCGACGAGGCCCGCCTGCGCCAGGTCATCGTCAACCTCCTGGCCAACGCCCGGGTGCACACGCCGGCCGGCAGCCACGTGACCACGACGCTGGCCCGTGAGGGGGACACGCTCATCGTGCGCATCCACGACGACGGCCCGGGGATCGCTCCCGAAGTGCGCGACCGGCTCTTCGAGCGCTTCGCCCGGGGGGGACTCCTCGCGCGAGCGGCGCACCGGCTCCACGGGCCTGGGCATGTCGATCGCGCTGGCCATCGTCCAGTCCCACGGCGGGAGCATTGACGTCGCCTCTTCCACCGCGCCCGAGGACCACGGGACCACCTTCAGCGTCAGGCTCCCGGCCGCCGTCGTCGAGGAGTAGCACTGCACGAGGGCGGGGCGCTATTCGCAGAGGGTTGTGCGTACTGCACGAAGGCCCCACCTACCTCCAGTACCCCCAACCCTCGTTCAGTAGCACCCCACCCTCGTGGAGTGGGCGGCGAACCCCCTCAGTGGGGCTCATACCCAACGGCGCCGGGTAGGCGTCAGTCGCGGTGGCGGGCCTTGTGCTTGCGGCGGGTGCGGCCCCAGTCGGTCAGCGAGACGAGCGCGGACAGGGGTCAGGCAGGTGACGCCGACGACGGCCACCGACCCGGTGGCGTAGGCGCTGAAGAGCTGCCAGCGCGTCTCCGGGCCGTCCAGGTGCCACCACACCCAGGCCCCCAGGCCGAGCGCCCCCAGGGTGCACACGATGCCGGCGGCCGCCATGAGAATGTTGCCGAGGAGCTGGTGCCACAGGCTCGGCCCGGCTGCCGTCACCGGGATCGTCCCCACGGTGGTCAGCCCGGGCACTTCACCGGAGCTCTCCTCCCCGGTCCCCTCGCGCAGGGACCAGGGGGCGCGCCAGGCCCCGCCGGCCACGGCGAGGGCGCCCCAGGCCACGGGCACGAAGATCCCGGCCAGGACGTCGGAGGGGCGGTGCCACTGGCACACGAGGGTGGAGTAGCCCATGGCGATGGTGAACAGTCCCCCGGCCCAGGCCGCCAGCGGCCGCCAGCGCCGCCCGGACAGCAGGATGAGGGCGACCGCGGCCGAGGCCGCCATGGTGGTGTGCCCCGAGGGCAGGGTGTTGGCGTTGTCCCAGCGCTCGGTGATGTTGAAGTCGGGCCGCCACAGGAACTGGTACTTGAGGATCTGGGTGGTCAGGTTGGCCCCGACCACGGCGACGACGGCCCACACCGCGCGCCGGTGGCTGCGTCGCAGCAGACCGATGACGAGGATCGTCACCACCAGGACGACGGCCGCCGGCATGGACACCACCGACAGGAGCCTGCGGGCGTGGGCGCTGACGTAGTGCGAGCCGATCTCCGAGCCCTCCAGGGCCATGGCGTCGAGGGCCTGGCCGGTGTGGGTGAACACGAACAGCCCCCACAGGCCCAGCGTCGCCGCCAGGCAGGACAGGGCCAGCAGGCCCCCGCGCAGGCGCAGCTGTCCCAGGGAGCGGGAGGACTGCGACTGGAAGGAGGCCACCGGCCGATCGTAGGTTCTCGAACGCACCAACCAATAGGAAGTCAGCAGCGATTCCTGTGCGGGACTGCTCACGACTCACGCGCCTCCAGGTCACTGAACGGATCCTCCCCCTGGCCCTCTGCGGCCGGGGTGATCGGCCCGTAGGGGGAGGCGGTCTGCGGTTCCTGCGGCTCAGTGGGCGCGTCCTTCAGGTCCGGGGAGGCGTCGCTTCCGGCGCTCTGCCCCGCGGCGGCCGATGGACTGATGACCTCGAGCTCGCTGGTCTCGTCGGTGAACTGCGCATCGGCCACGGCTGCCCCGGCGGCCCCGGCGGAGCCGACGACGTCCTGCAGGGGGCGTCCGGGCCAGCGCTCGGGCGCGCCGTCGTCGGGTGAGTCACTGCGGACGTCACCGCGGCCTGCCTCGCGGGCGGCTGAGCCCTTGACGGCTCGCCCAGCGGCACCCCGGGAGCGGCGACGGCGCGTCCACCACAGGCGCACGAGGATTCCGACGACGACGGCCAGGATGATGACGACGGCGACGATGATGGCCTTCATCCAGGTCTGCATGGGGGCGGGCAGGGCCTTGGCCTCCTCGGCCGCGGCGGCCGTGGGGTCCATGGGGACGCGCTCACCGGTGACCAGGAGGCGGTGGGAGTTGACGCCGTAGGGCGTGCAGGTGATGAGGGTGACCAGATCGCGTCCGGGGACCTTGCGCAGGGAGTCGGTCTCCTCGGGCTTGACGACGGTGATGTCGTTGACCTCGTACTTGAGGGTCTGCCCCAGGGAGGAGACGTAGAAGACGTCGCCCTTCTTGAGCTGGTTGAGGTTGTCGAACATGGTCGCGGTGGACAGCCCGGTGTGACCGGTGAGGACCGAGTGGGTGGAGGGGCCGCCCACCGGCAGGCTCGTGCCGAACAGGTGCCCGACTCCCTCCGCCAGGGTGCGGCTGTCGGTGCCGTGGTAGATGGGCAGGCTCACGTGGATGGAGGGGATGACGATCCGGGCCATGACCGGGTCGATGTCCATCTCGTGGAGGTAGGCCTGGTACTGGGGGGTGTCGGGGCGCTGCGACTCGAGCCAGGGGTCGAGGATCGGCGCGCTCTCCAGGTTGTTGTTGTAGGTCTCGGCGGAGGCGCGCTCCTTGGCGATGGTCTCCGGGCCGGCCGAGTTCACCGTGGCGGTGTACATCTTGGCCAGGCGCTGCTGCTCGTCGTTGTTGTGCTGGGTCGCCATGACCGGGTACAGGAGGACGGCGACGCCGACGAGGACCAGGACCAGCGGGAGCCAGGTCAGGAAGCGCTCGCGCAGGACCTTGCTGCGGGCCGCCTTCTTCGAGTCGGTCTCCGGCGAGCCAAGGCCGTCGGGGCCGGGCTGCGCGGCCGCGCCGTCGGGCTCCTCCAGGGCCTGGCTCGTGCGGGACTGGGTGATGCGGTCACGAAGTGATGGGAGTAGCGCTGTCACGGAGAACCGTGCCTTCCTGGGTCGGGTTGTCTGCGGAGCTCGCTGCGAGAGACGGTGGGGGAATCGGTTGTGGCTTTAACGATTGGCAGGGAGGATCCCTGCGACGCCCTTGTGGGGGAGACGGGTTCTCCCGCCTCCCCCACAAGGAAGCAGTCAGCGTGATGACGGCCGGCTGGGGCCGGTCACCTCAGTGGCTGCCAGTGGCTGCCAGGGGCTGTCAGTGCTTGGCAACGTGACGGCGCTTGTTGGCGTAGGCGACCACCGCGCCACCGGCCACCAGCAGGGCGCCGGAGACGGTCAGGAAGATGACGCCGTTGGCACCGGTCAGCGGCAGGCGGAAGCCGGCGTTCTTCGGGACGTCGGTGACGGTCACCTCGGTCGCGGCCTTCTTCTCGGCCTTCTCAGCCAGGACCCGGAAGGGGAGCGGGTCGGCCTGGAGGGTGTAGCCCTCAGGCGCCTTGGTCTCCACGAGGCAGTAGTAGTCCTCGTCGGTCAGCTGGTCCTTCTTCGCACCGTTGACGTAGTCGTTGGCGCGCAGGTAGTTGATCTCCACGGTGCCCTGGCCGGCGGTGGTGAAGGTCTTCTCCCCACCGATGGTCAGCGGGTCGACGGTCTGGGTGCTGGGGTCGGAGTCACGCAGCGTGGCACCGCTGGCGGTCTTGGTGCACTCGTAGACCTGGAACTGGGCGCCGTTGTACTTGGTCTTGTCGGCCAGGTCGTCCGTACCGGTCTTGGTGAGAACCACCTTGCCGTACTTGGAGAGCACGGGGGTGGTGGGGATGCCGGGGATGTCCGTGGTGGTGCCGGGGTTGTTCGGATCCCAGGTGAAGTTGGGGCTGTCGTTGGGGATGAGGCCCGCGGTGTTGGACAGGTCGCCCTCGAGGTTGACGGCGGCGTCGAACTTGGCGGTCAGGGTCACCTGGAGCTTGGTCTCGCCGTTGCCGTTGTAGCGAGCCTCGGAGGCCTTGCGGCGGCCCTCCTCGGTGAGCTGGATGGTGGCCCAGTTGTGGTCCTTACCCTCGGCAGTGATGAGGGTGTAGTCGGTGGTGTCCGCCAGGGTCACCTCGTTCTGACCGACGATCTTGACGACCGGGGTCAGGGCTTCCTTCTTGATGCGCTTGTCGAGGCGGTCAACGACCTCGTAGCGCTTAATGCGGGCACCGCCGGGGTAGTCCACCTTCGGGATGGAGGTGGTGATGGTGTAGGTGAGGTCGCGCCCGGAGCCGGGGGCCGGCTTGTCGGTCACCTGCTTGTCCACACCGGAGAGGGTGTTCTTGGGGTAGACGTGGACGTTGTAGTTCCACTTGGCGGTGTCCTGCGGGTTGGTCATCGGCAGGGTGACGACGAAGTCCTCGGCCGGGATGACCTTGTCGGGGGTACGCGTCTCGCTGACGAGGTAGGCACCGACCTCGGTCTGGGCGTCGGTGAAGGAGGCCAGACCGTTGGCACCGGTGGTGATCTTCTGGACGGTGGTGCTCTTGAGGGCACCGGCCTTGACCACGTCACCCTTGAGGTCCGCGAGGGTCTTCCAGCCGTCGTAGGTCGTCAGGTCCACGTTCAGCTTGGTGATGGTGAACTCGACGTCGGAGACGGGCTTGCACTCGGCCTGGGGGTCCTCGTTACCGGTCCCCTCCTTGACGCCGTTGGTGTCGGTCTGCTCGCACTTGTGGACGGTCAGCGTGGTGGCTGCGTCGGGGTCGATGGTGGAGCCGTTCGGGTCAGCGGGTGCCGCCGCGCCGGTCGGGGCGACGAGCGCGCCGGCGGCGAGCGTCATCGCAGCGGCGAGGCCGAGGCCCCGGCGCGTGTTGAGGGAGTGCATTGCTGTTCTCTCCTGTGTTGTTGGGATGAATGAGGGATAGAAGGGGTGACCCGCGCGCGACGGAGCGGAGTCGTGGGTTCTCCTCGCGATCAGGCTGGACGCCCGAACGAGGAAGTCTTTCGTTGGCGCAGCGCCAGCAGGCCGGCGCCGGTGATGGCCGCGATTCCGACGGCGATGTTCATACCGATTCCGCGTCCACCGGACAGTGGCAGGGTGCCGATCTGGAGGTCTCGGACGGTGATGGTGTCGTCGGACTTGCTGGCACCGCTGCGCGAGACCGTCAGGGCCGAGCCGCCGGGAGTGGCGGTGATGAGCTCGATGCCCGTGTCGGTCACCTTGAAGCGGGCCGGCTTGGCCATGAGCTGGTGCCCGGCGGGAGCCTTGGTCTCCACCAGCCAGTACTCGCGGTTGATGGCCAGTCCCGTGGTGGTGAAGGTTCCGGTTCCCTTGCCACCGGTGAAGGTCACACCGTTGGTCAGGGGCTTGGCACCCGGGGTGGAGGGGTCCATCGGGTAGAGGGCGAAGGCCGCGTCGTCCAGGGGGCCCTGGCTGCCGGTCTTGACGATCGACAGGATGCGCTTGCCGGCATTGGGTGAGACGTTGGCGCAGGCCACGTCGTGGTCGGGCCGGGTGTCGGCGTCCTTGCCCGTCTGAGGTACGACCTTGTTGTACAGGCCGTGGCCGGGAACGAGGCGCTCCTTGTCCGTGGTGCAGGACAGCAGCTCATCGCGGTATCCGGTGGCCGACGGGTCGATCTTCACCGTGAAGGTGACGGTGTAGCGGATCGTCAGACCCGAGTAGAGGGTCTCGTTGTCCGACAGGCGGTAGGAGCCGTCGGCCTGGGCGTTGACCGTCCGGGTCGGCCCCATCTCACGCTGCACCTTGACCAGGGTCGGGTTGAGCCCGGGGGCGAAGGAGGGCTTGTCGTTGATCGGTCCGGTGGACGCGCTCAGCGATCCCCTCGTTGACCACGCTCACGGTGTAGACGACGTCGAAGGTCGAGCCGTTGCCCGGCTGAGTGGCGACCTCCTTGGAGAACTTCAGCTTGCCAGCGGTGGACAGGCAGCCGTGGTTGTTCCCGTCACCGTCGGTGTCACCTTCCATGGCGATGGTGTTGACCAGGCCGGAGGGCTTGCCGTCGGCGCGCTGGTGACCGCACTGGAAGTCGGCCTCGTTGAAGCCCGGGGTGTTCTCACGGACCGTGAAGGTCATCTGCATCGTGAAGGTGCGGCTACCACCATCGGCCCCGGCCCGGGGAGCGGCGGCGAGGCTCTCGCCGGTGCCGCCCTTGATGAGGGTGATCGAGCCGTTGAGGGTTCCGTTGGCAGGGTTGATGGCGGGCAAGGTGACACCCTGGGCGTCGACTCCCTTCTCCAGGACCTTTTGATCCGGCTCAGGCGGGTGCCGGTGGGCATCTGCGGGGTGTCGGTGAGGTCGGCGGCCACCGGGCTGGCGACCAGCGAGGTGTTGGTGACCGTCACCGTGTAGCTGGAGGTGAAGGTGCCGTCACTGTTACGGACCACGTCGAGCGGGGTCTTGGAGGCCTTGAACTGGGGGTTGATGGGCAGGGTGCCGCAGGCCGCGGCCTCCTTGGGCTGCCCGTCGCCCTTGGTGGTCACTGAGGCCTTGTTGTAGATGGCCTTGCCCTGACCGACGGCGCCGGGGGTGCAGGTTCCCTGGATGCCGGGCAGGCCGGCGTCGGGACCGGAGACGTTGAGCACCACCGTGTAGATGTGCTTCTGACCCGCGGGCAGGGAGATGCCGTTCTTGACGTAGGGCACCCCGGCCTGAGGCGTCTCAGTGCCGTTGATGGCGCCACCGGAGATGCTGACCTTGTGGACGGTGACCCCGGTGGGGACCTGCCAGGCGTCGTTGAGGTCGTAGGTGAGGCCCGACTTGGCGGAGGGGTTGGTCACCGTGATGGTGTAGTCTGGTCGAAGGTGGTGCGACCGTTGACCTTCTCGGTGCTCTTGGTGACCTTGCTGAAGGTCTTGTCGATACCGGCGTGCGGGACGACGGAGTTGACGACCTTGATCCGCACGGCGCCCGCCGAGGAGTCGGGCACGGTGAAGGTGACACCGCCGGCGTTGCCCCGCGCCGGGGCCACGGCGGTGGAGGCGAGCTCCCTCTCCTGGTTACCCGGGTTGGTGACCACCTTGAAGGCGGCCGGGTCCTTCCAGCTGACGCTTCCGCCGGCGGAGGTTGCGGGCTGCTTGAGTCCCCTGGCGTCACGAGCATCCTCGGTGACGGTGCAGGTGGCGCCCACGCGCTGGGCGGGCAGGTCCGCGACGTTGCCCTTGGCGTCCACCGTGATCTTGCCGGTGGAGGTGCCCTTGCCGTCGGGGCCCGGGGTGCAGGTGTAGCTCAGGGAGTAGGAGCCGGCCGTGGCGGCGTCGGAGGCGCCCTCAACGCTCTTGACCGCGCTGACGGGGGTCTGCTGGGGCTTCTGGTGCACGACGCAGGTGACGTTCTTGCCCTCACCGAGCACGAACTTGTTGTCCGCGCTGACGGGCACGGTGCTGCCGTCGTCGTTGGTGCAGACCCAGGGGCCGTTCTGCGAGTAGCCCTCAGGGCCGTTGCCCGCGGACAGGCCGTAGGTGCCGCCGGCGGTGTAGACCTTGCTGACGGCCGACGTGCCGCTGGCACCGGTGATGGTCTTCTGCCCGAAGAGCCCATCGGTGGCGGGCTTGGCGGTCAAGGTCCACTGCTCGGGCCTGGCGCTGCCGCCATCGACGATGTTGACGAGGGTGACGCGCCCACGGCCGACGACGTACTCGTTGTGCCAGACGCACTTGACGGCGACCTCTTCCTGGCGCTCGGCCAGCTGGGTCTCATCGAGGCGGATGGTGCGCTGGTCGAGGTTCACGGAGTCGGACTTGTCCAGGCGGGTGGTTCCGTCGCGGCGCAGCAGCGGGGTAGTGCCCGTGCCCACCGTGCAAGTGACGTCGCGCAGGAACCAGCCGGTGGACCAGACGTCACCGGTCCTGCGGTCGACGGAGGCCTGCGGGGTGGTGCCCGCCTCCTGCACCGTGGCGGCGTCGTTGGGGGCCAGCAGGGTGTAGCTCTTGGGGTCGACGTCCGCACCGCCCCAGGTGGGGGTCAGGGACTTGGGGGTCCCCCACTTCAGTGCGCCGTAGGTTCCCTGCGGCGAGGCGTTGACGTAGTTGAAGGTGGGGATCGTCAACGATCCTTGAACCGATGAGTCCGCCTTGACGTCCTTGGCGAAGGTGACCGGGCGCTCCTGCTCGATGGAGCCGTAGAGGCAGCCGTAGGAGACGGCCCGCTCACGGGTGATGAAGCGCTCCTCCAGGTTGGAGGTCTCCGCCTTCTCCATGTCGGGGCGGCACTCCTGGTTGTCTCCGTTGTTGACGAATCCCCACAGCTTGAGCTTGTACTTGATGCCGGTGTTGGGGTCCGTCCAGGCGGTGTCGGAGCGGTCGGACTTGATGTCGAGGATGTCGTCGGAGCAGCTGTGTCCGAGCTTGTCAGTGAAGTCCTGGGTCATAACACCGTTGAACCACACCAGGGAGCCGTTCTGGTACATGTAGGTGTAGGTGTACCCATCGTAGTAGCCGACCCTCCCGTACTGGTCGTAGGCGTACGGAGTCCTCACTACCTGCTGTTCAGTGGCGTAGTCGCCGATGATGAGCTTGCCGTCCGAGTCGAGCTTTCCGGCGCACGTGTTGGTGGTGTCGAACTCGGACCACGGGAAGTCGGCCTGAATCGTCTGGGCGGTGTTGATGTTGAAGCTGCCGTAGTAGGTGGTGCCCTTGCCCTGGGAGGGGTTGGTCACGGAGCTGTTGTCGGAGTAGACCGGCCTGTTGACGTGGCGCATCCGCCCCACGAGGAAGACGTTTCCGGCTTTGACACTCGTGGTGTTGGAGGGCTGGAAACCCAGCGAAGTCTGCTGGTCACCCGGTTCACCGCGGTAGTAGCCGGGGCAGGAGCTCAGTTCTTGTCCGGGGCGTCCATAGGCAACTGCCGCGTACTGTCCGCTACTGCCGTGGACGTGGTCAGTCCAGTAGTAGTTGCTTCCCGGCGAGTAGCGGATGCACGAACGGCTCCACCCCCAGGCCCAGGGCAGGCCCACGAGCCCTCGTCGTAAATTTGATCAACGGTATCGACCGTACGCACATAGCCGATCTGCACCGAGGTGTCCCCCAGAGGAATACTGAGGTCACCGGTGGAAGCATCCGCGGGCGGAGTCGTCCACGGGAGCGACACCATGGTCACCAGGACGACAGCAAGAGAACCGACCACCGCAAAGAATCTGCGCAGTAGTCCTTCGCGCCCGCGCTGTGGGCGACGTGATGACTGGGACATGCCGATGATTCCGATCATGAGGGACGGGTGCGCGGGGAGCGCACGACAAATGTGACTGCTGAGGAATGTAGGTCATCCGACCTCTTCCTCAACACCTCAGAATCGGCTCATAGGGCAACAATCGCGCATCATTGCACGCGGCAGCCACTTTCCCCTGAAATGACGCGGAACAGAATGGATTTCAGTTGTATCTCATTGATGACGGAGGCGTCACGACGATAGAGGAAAGACAACAACAAACCCGCAGATGTCTCAGAACAGAATCATACCCACCGGGCGTTCGCCGTCATTCATTTCCCTCAAAGCCCCATTCACCCCATTGTCACTTTCCTGGGCGCAGGAATCCCGTGGCCAGAAGATGACGGGCCACCTCGACCATCTCCGCGCGCAGCGCGAGCGCATCGACTGCGTTCAGCTCACTGAGGGCGGCGACCGCGGAGGCGACCTGCCCGACGCTCAGCTCGCCGTCGGCCACGCCGGCCAGGGCGGCCACCGCCGTGGAGGCCTGCAGGGTGCGTCCCAGCCCTCCGCCCTGACGCAGCAGGATGACCGTGGGCTCGGCGGCACCCGGGATGAGGTGGCGCTCCTCGGTGACGTCGGGGGCCAGGAGCGGGCACAGGTCGGCGACGGCCTCGTCGTCGAGGCCGGCGAGGCGCTCGCGCACCTCCAGCACCTCGGCGACGTGCGGCCCCAGGACCCTCTGACCGGAGGTGGTCACCTCCTCCAGGAGGCGCCAGGGCTCGCGGGGGTGCCGGGGACGGTGGACGATGAGGTAGCCGAAGCCGACGCCCCGCACGTCGCGGGCCTCGAAGTCGTCGATCCACGCCTCCAGGGCGGCATCGAAGGCCTCCGGGTCGCGCTCGGGGGTCAGGCCGCCGTCGCGCAGCCACATGGTGGCGTACTCCACCGGGTCCTGGAGCTCGCGCTCAAGGACCCAGGCGTCCAGGCCCTCGGGGAGCCAGGCGGCCACGGCCTCGCGCCATGAGGAGGTGCCACGGTGCTCCCAGTTGCCGAGCATGACGGCGGTAGCGCCGGGCTCGAGGTGCTCGGCGAGTCCGGCGACGAGCCCCGGCAGGATGGGGCCGCCGGCGTCGCGGTACTCCATGAGGGGCAGGCCGGCCTCGCGGACCGCCGGCGGGGTGAGGACGAAGGGCGGGTTGGAGGCGATGAGGTCGAAGCGGCGGCCAGCCACCGGCTCCAGGAGGGAGCCACGCAGGAGCTCCAGGCTGCCGGAGCCCGAAGCGGGGCCGGGCTTGACGTCGGCCTCGGAGGCAGCACCAGGGGCGGAGTCGGAGCCGGTGACGCTCACGCCGGCCAGGGCCGCGTTGAAGGCGGTGAAGGCCAGGGCGCGCGCGGAGATGTCGGTGGCCACCACGTGCTCGGCGTGACGCAGCAGGTAGAGGGTCTGGATGCCGCAGCCGCAACCCAGGTCCAGGGCGGTGCACACGGGCGTGCGCGGGGTCAGGCCCGCCAAGGTGAGGCCGGCGCCGCCGACGCCCAGGACGTGATCGGGGGCCAGGGCCCGGCCGGTGACGAGCTCGCCCAGGTCGGAGGCCACCCACCAGCGGACCTCGCCGGCGTCGTCGATGGCCTCGTGGGGGCGCAGGTCGACCAGGGCACGGACGCACCCTGTCTCGTCGGGCTCGCCGACCAGGCCGATGGCGGTGGCGCCCGCCGCCGTTGTGCGGGGCAGGGCGGCGTCGAGGGCGGTGGCGGGGACCGGCTCACCGAGCATGAACAGGGCGGTCAGGACGGCCACGGGCGAAGCGACGGGCCCGGCGGCCAGGGCGGCGCGCACGGCTCGCAGGGCGGGCAGGCGGATCTCGCGGCGCAGGGCGGCGTCGGCGACCTCCCCCAGGAGGGCGGCCACCGCCTCCACGCCCCAGCCGGAGTCGGCCAGGTCCGCCCGCAGGCTCGCCGCCTGCTCGGGCGTGGCCCCCGGGGGCGGGAAGGAGGAGGACTCAGAGGCGGACCGGGCGCTCGCAGGGCTCATGGAACCGACCGTAACGCGGGGCGCCGCTCATCTCCGGAGCCCCGCCGCACGGGAGAGCGCCGGGGTGCCCGGGGCTCCCCACCGGCTCACAGGAGGCGGGCGGCGAGCTCGGCGTACTGGCGGGTCCTGACCTCGACGTCGTCGATGTAGCTGATGAGCATGACCTCCTCGGTGCCGTGGTTCTCGGCGAAGGAGGACAGGGCCTGGGCGACCTCATCGTAGGTGCCCACAATGATGGCGGTGTCGCGCTCGAGGTAGCGCTCGACCTCGGCGCGGTAGGCGGCGTCGAGGGTGGCCGGGTCGCGGAAGCGCATGGGGCGGCCGGTGCGCAGGCTGAAGCGGGCGTCGGCTGCGACGAGTGCCTGCTCGCGGGCCTCCTCGCGGGTGGCGGCGGCGCTGACGCACAGGGCGGAGAGGGTCTGGCCCCCGTGGATGGATCCGCGCCCGGACCCCTCGGGGAGGTGGGCGCGGTAGTGGTTCATGATCTCGACCTGCTGACGGCCGGTGAAGAACTGGGCGTAGGCGTAGTTGAGGTCGTGGACGCCGGCCCAGGCGGCCGACTGGCCCGAGGAGCCCAGGAGCCAGACCTCCGGCATCTGGGCCGGGAGGGGCGGACCTCGACAGAGGCGTAGGGGTGGGTGGCGGGAAGCTCGTCGCGCAGGGAGGCGACCGTCTCCTCGATGAGGGCGTTGATGGCGTCAGGGGTCGATGACGCGGCCCTGGTTGAGGGCGGCAGCCGCACGCATGTCACCACCGGGGGCGCGACCCAGGCCCATATCGACGCGGCCGGGGTGGAGGGTGGCCAGGGTGGCGAAGCGCTCGGCCATCTGGAGCGAGCCGTAGTGCATGGCCATGACGCCGCCCGAGCCCACTCGGATGCGGTTGGTGGCGTCCAGGATGTGCATCATGAGCAGGTCGGGTGCCGAGGACGGGAAGGAGCCGGTGTTGTGGTGCTCGGCCAGCCAGAGGCGGTGGTAGCCGGACTCCTCCAGGCCGCGCCCCAGGCGGACGAGGTCCTCCAGCGTCTGGCGAACGTCTCCTCCCTCGAAGAGAGGGACCTGCTCGAGGACGCTGATCCGGCTGAGACGAGGACTCATGGCTTCTCCTGACCTGGTTGCGCGGGGATGCGGCGACAGTGGGGCAACACTGAGGCAACACCGCGTGGCGGCGAGTCATTCCGACCAAGCGGGCTGGAGCGGGCCGGAGCGGCCGGGCTCCGACCGGGTCACCGCAGCATGTCACCACACCGCCACCAGATAAGGCGCACCTTCTTAAAAATAGGAGACGGTTTAGTTGCGCCTATGAGGCTGGCGCCTTACGGTTGGACCGACGGAGCCGCCCCGCACCGGCCCCACCCGGGCCGGTGCAGGCCAGCGCAGACCCGCACCAACTCGCACCGCGATTCGCATCATTCAGGAGGCACCCATGGCCGTACTCACCATCGGAGACCAGTTCCCCGCCTACGAGCTCACCGCCGTCGTTCCCGGCAACCTCAAGGAGGTTGAGGCCAGCAAGCCCGAGGACTACTTCACCACCGTCTCCTCCCAGGTCCCCGCCGGCACCTGGCGCGTCGTCTTCTTCTGGCCCAAGGACTTCACCTTCGTGTGCCCCACCGAGATCGCCGCCTTCGGCGACCTCTACCAGGACTTCAAGGACCGCGACTGCGAGGTCGTGGGCGTCTCGGTGGACAACGAGTACACCCACTACGCTGGCGCCGCAGCCACGACAAGCTCCAGGACCTGCCCTTCCCCATGGCCAGCGACCTGAACCGCGAGCTCACCGAGGCCCTGGGCATCAAGCGCGCCACCGGTGAGGCCGACCGCGCCACCTTCATCATCGACCCCCACAACGTCATCCAGTCGGTCTCCGTGACCGCCGACTCCGTGGGCCGCAACACCGAGGAGGTTCTGCGCCAGCTCGACGCCCTCCAGTCCGACGAGCTGTGCGCCTGCAACTGGCAGGCCGGCGCTGCCACCATCGACGCCCTGGGCCAGATGGGCTGACGGGCCGCCGCCCCGTCCCCCGACCTCACCATCTGAACGACGACGAAACGAGAACACATGAGCATCGACAACCTGCGCTCCGCCCTGCCCGAGTGGGCCAAGGACCTCTCCCTGAACCTGTCCACCCTGTCCCGCTCCTCCTCGCTGACCGAGCAGCAGCAGTGGGGCACCTTCGTGGCCGCGGCCGCCGCGACCCGCAACGAGTCCGTGCTGGTCCAGGTCATGGAGGACGCCCGCACCCACCTGTCCGAGGAGGCCATCAGCGCCGCCCTGGGCGCCGCCTCCATCATGGCGATGAACAACGTCGCCTACCGCACCCGCCACTTCCTGGGCTCGGCCTACGAGAACGAGCGCATGGGCCTGCGCATGAACATCATCGGCACCTCCGGTGGCGTGGAGAAGGTCGACTTCGAGCTGTGGAGCCTGGCCGTGTCCACCATCAACGGCTGCGAGAAGTGCGTGACCGCCCACGAGGCCACGGTGCGCGGCGAGGGCCTGAGCACCGAGCAGGTCTGGGAGGCCGTGCGCATCGCCGCCACCCTGACCGGTGTGGCCCAGGCGGTCGGCGTCGTCGAGACCCTCGACTGACCCGATCACCAGGATCCAGACGGCGGCCGCCGGCTCCCCTCAGGGGGGACCGGCGGCCGCCGTCTTATCAGCGTATCTGCGCCGTATCGGCGCTGTATCGGCGCTGTATCGGCGCCCTGTATCGACGCCTCGGTGCCACTCAGCTGCGGGGGTCGGCGTCGATGGCGCCCTGGGTGTCGTTGAAGATCAGGTTGGAGATCTCGACCTGGACCGTCTCCACGTGGGGACGTCGTGCAGGAGGAGCGGGTCATCGGCGGAGGTCTGCAGGGCCAGCGTGCCGCAGCCGAAGAAACGGTCGGTGACGTCCTTGTCCATCTGGATGTCGGAGATCCGGGTCAGGGGCAGGTCGTGGCCGACACGGCTGATGATGCCGGAGCGGGTGATGATGCGCTTGGTGGTGATGGTGTAGGTGTGCATGTACCACTGCAGCCATGGCAGGAGCAGCAGGGGGACGCTCACGACCAGGATCACCACCCAGATCGCCACGATGCCCCAGGGCTGCCAGGTGGTGGGGGCCATGACCGAGGCGACGACGCCGACCACGAGAAGGAGGATCTCGACGACGAACCGCCACAGGAGGACCTTGATGTGGGTGTGCATGTGCCGCACCACGACCTCGTCGCGGCTCAGCAGCTTCTTCGACAGTGCCATGCCCCCATCGTGCCAGGCCGCCGGGAGTCGCGCACCCAAGAGGGCAGGAGTACCCGCTTGAGCGTGCCTCGGGCGGGCGTCGTCACCCACTGAGCATGCTCATACCGACCGAGGCGACGACTGGCGCGATCCCCAGGATGACGAAGGCCGGCAGGTGGCAGGCGCCCAGCGGCAGGACCAGGCGCACCGCCAGGCGCTCGGCGGCCTCCTCGTCACGGGCGTGCCGCCCCGCGCGCAGGCTCGCCGCCGTCGCCGCCAGGAGGGCGGCCGGTGAGGCCCCGTCCTCCCAGCCGGGGCGCAGGCAGGCCTCCAGGCGGGAGCGCCGTGCCCTCCACTGCTCGTCCTCGGGCGCCTGCCAGGCCTCCTCCCACGGGGCGCCCAGCAGCAGGGCCCGCCCCACGACCCCAAGCCCTCCTCCTCTTCCAGAGCCTCACCCAGGGCGGTGAGTACCCCGGGCACCGAGGCTCCGGCGCTCAGGGCGGCGGAGGCCAGGTCCAGGACCAGGGCCTCATCGACGACGTCGCCCTCAGCAGTCGCGGCGCGGACGAGGCGCCTGGTCACCAGGTGCCCCACGACCATGAGCCCGATGCCCAGCGCCCCCACGGCGCTGCCGAGACCGCCGTCGAGCAGGAGGGAGGCGGGGTCGGCACCCACGAGCATCCCCAACCCCAGGCCGACCACGGGCAGGCACGCCAGGAGCCGGGCAGTGGTGCGGGGCCCGGCCAGGGCGGCCCGGCGGGAGGCCTCGGCGCGACCGGACTCGGCCACCCCACCGGCCACGGTCTGGAGGATGTCGGCCAGGGGCGCTCCCAAAGCGGTCGACAGGCGGCAGGAGGCGACGGCGCCCGGCACCCCGGCGGCGGTGGCCCGCCTCTGCCGGGCCCGCCGGCCCCGCGGGGGCGGATGCCAGTGCAGGCGCCCGCAGCTCCATCGGGGCAGCCACGAGTCGTGCTGGAGGTCCGCGAGCGCGCACAGCACGGGTGGGACGCCGTCCTCGTCGGGCTCAGCACCCTCGGTGAGGCCGGCACGCCCGCAGGCGCGCGTCCAGGCCCGCTGCGGGGTGGCGCCGGCGCGCAGGGAGACTGGCGACCTCGGTGAGCAGCAGGCCGAGGTCCGGTTCGGGCACCCCGGTGCGTCGGGGAGCGCAGCGCGTCGAGCGCCGCCTGCCGCATCGTCGGGCGAGCCTGGGCCGCGGTGGCGCCCGAGGTCCAGCCGCGGGGCAGGCCGCGACGGGCCGGCAGCAGGAGCACGGCGGCGGCCAGGGCGACCAGGACCGCTGCGATCCAGGCGCCCGGCACCAACCCTCCCGCCGACCCACCCAGCTGCCCAGGCAGCTGCCCGGCCAGGTGCCCCGCCGGGGGCGGGATCGCAGCCGCGCCCGTCACGCCAGCCATGTCCACTCCGCAGGTCGCGTCAGTCATCACGGCCTCCTCTCCCCCACCCCAGGCAGTCCGTCAAGGCCGGCGCGGGCCAAGGGCCTGCGGGCCAATCCGCTCCCGCAACGCAGACACGGCCGGGCCGGGCCTGAGGCGGCCGTCACCCGTCACGTGCAGGGCCTCCTCGCAGATGAGGACCGCTCCGGCCGGGGACGCCTCACGCCGCAGCACGCCGACGGACGCCACGTACCGGCGCGCACCGGCGGTGCCGGCCTGCCGGCGCAGGTGGACAACGGCGTCGAGGGCGCTGGCCGCCTGGGCGGCGACGGCGGCCTCGTCGAGTCCCGCCAGCACCCCCAAGGCGGTCAGGCGGGCGGGGACGTCGGCGGGAGAGTTGGCGTGGAGGGTGGCCCAGCCGCCCTCGTGGCCGGTGTTGAGGGCGGTGAGGACGTCGCGCACCTCGGGGCCGCGGCACTCGCCCAGGACGATCCGGTCGGGCCGCATGCGCAGGGCGGTGCGCACCAGAGAGGTCATCGAGACCGCCCCGACTCCCTGGACGTTGGCGCCGCGCTCCTGGAGGTGGACGACGTGGGGGTGATCGGGGCGCAGCTCGCTGGCCTCCTCGATGCACACGATGCGCTCGGTGGCCGGGACCAGTGAGAGCAGAGCGGCCAGGAGAGTGGTCTTGCCGGTGCCGGTGGCGCCGGTGACCAGGCAGCTGGCGCGGCCGGCCACCAGGGCGGCCAGGACCTCGTCCAGGCCGGGGGCGATCGTGCCGGCAGCGGTCAGCTCGTCCAGGGTGAAGCCGCGGCGGCGCTTGGTGCGCAGGCTGATGAGGGTGCCGTCGGCGCTCAGGGGCGGCAGGACCGCGTTGAGTCGGGTGCCGTCGGGCAGGGTGGCGTCGACGACGGGGCAGGCGTCGTCGAGGCGCTTGTGGGCGGAGGCGGCCATGCGCACGGCCAGGGCCCGCACCTCGGGCTCGTCCATGGCGGCGGCGGGGACCGGTTCGAGGCCGCGCCCCCGGTCGATCCAGGTGCGCCCACCGCTGACGAGGACGTCGGTGACGCCGTCGGACTCGATGAGGGGCTGGAGGAGCGGCCCAGCGCCGTCGACGTCGGCGCGCACCCGCTGACCCAGGCGCGCCATCCCCACCTGTCCGGTGGCGGGGGCGGCGGCATCGTTGAGGGCCTCCTCCAGGCCCACGCCGCGAGCCAGGGCACTGCGGACGCGGACCAGCTCGGGATCGTCCGTCCCACCCTCGCCGGGAGGGCCAGGAACTCTGGGCTGATTGGGACTCTCCGGGGTCATGACTGCCTCCTCAGCTGATTGCCGGATTGATGGACGGACTGATTCCCTGTCTGTCTCGCTGTCTGGATCCCTGACTGGCTCGTTGACCGGTTCACCGGCGCTGCGGCGTCGGCGAGCCGGGGCAGCAGCTCGCGGGCCAGGGCGCTCGCGGCGCGCCGGAAGGCTGAGCGGGCCCGCACCGGGTCCTCCCCGAGGGCCAGCCGCTTGGCCAGGACCCGGTCGGTGGGGACCTGCCCCAGGACCGGGCAGCCGGTGATGAGCTCGAGGTCCTCGACGACGACGTCCTCGCCCACCTGGCGCGCCACGAGCCAGACCGGCACCCCAGCAGCGGCGGCGACGGCCGCGGAGGCTTCAGCATCGGCGGGCACGACAGCGGCGGGCGCCGTACCCCGCAGTCGCGAGACGATGCTCTCGGCGGCGACGGCCGAGCGCAGGTCGAGCCCGGTGACGATGAGGACCCCGGCGCCCGGCGGCGGGGGCGCCCCTCGGGGCAGGTCCACCAGCACGACGTCGTGCTCGGCCCGCATCGCCTCCAGGACCGCCTCCGCACACGGCAGGGGGCCTCCACGCACGTCCCCGGTGAGGACCGGCATGGCGTGCCACACGGGCAGGGCCCCGACGAGGTGACCAGGCCGGAAGGCCGACTCCTCTGCCGGCAGGTCCGCCCAGCGCAGCCCGGTCAGGACGCTCTGCCCGCACAGGAGGTCCAGGCCGCCGGTGGGGTCGAGGTCCATCATCGCCACCCGCCTACCCGCCCGTCCCAGCGCCCACGCCAGGTGCAGCAGCAGGACGCTGGCCCCCAGTCCCCACGGGCACCGGTGACGGCCAGGACCTGTGCGGCACGACGTCCGCGGCCACTCCCGACGAGGGCGGACGCCCACAGCGGCTCCGACGGTGGTTCCGGCGGTGACTCCGACAGTGACTCCGACGGTGAGCAGCCCGAGCGTGCCCGTCCCTGGCTCGTCCCCTCTCCCCCGTCTGTGTCTCACCACCGGGACGCACAGGCCGGCCGGCGGAGGGCCTCAGGGGAGGGAAGGAGACGTCCCGGCCGTCCCACACCTGCGATCCTCCTGTCGCCCCCCGAGGCCGGGGCCTCCTCCCCAGGCTCCTGCACCGCCTCCTCCCCGAGCCCCTCCAGTGCCGGGATGGTCAGCGTCTCCTCCGACTGCTCCCACTGGCCCGGCTGTCCCCTGCGGTGCCCCGCTGGAACAGGCGCCTGCCTCACAGGCATCTCCACCGGCATCGCCCTCTCCTTTCGGTTCCCTCACTGTCTCCCCGGTCCTGCCCACGGCCGGCCGTTGCCACGACCGTTGCCACAGCCGTCTCCCCGGCTCCCCGGCCGCTACCCCGCGAGTGGTACGGCGGTACTGCAGCGCCGCCGCCGGCGGCCCTCCACCAGGGGTGCGGGCCCGCCAGCGGCTGCGCCCAGCGGCGTCGTCGGCCCTGTGGAGACAGGGCGCAGAAACGCGCCTGTGGCCCCGCGCCCACCGCGCCCCACCGCGCCCCACCGCGCCCCTGGGACCGCCCAGCACGGCAGCCCCGGCGACGGCGCAGGCAACCGCAGGGCTCACACGCCTGACACCGGAGCTCCCCTCGTGATGAGATGGGTCCATGAGCGCGCAGGACCGCGCAAGCGTCCCTCCCGACTGCCAGCGGCGTCACCGGTGACGGCATCGTCCGCCCCACCGGCTGCGCCGGCGCGCGCCCCTGCCGGTCCGTCCCCACCGGGCACCGAGCGGCGGCCTACTTCGACCTGGACAAGACGATCCTGGCGACGTCGTCGACCTGGGCGCTGGGGACCCCGATGCGGCGCAGCGGCCTCATCTCCTCCCGCGCCCTGGCCTACGGGCTCATCGCCCAGATCCCCTACCTCCTGGTGGGCGCCGGTACCCAGCGCTCCAGCACCCTCATGGAGCACCTGGCCCTCATGTCCGCCGGCATCAGCCGCCGGGACCTGGTGGAGGTCGTCGAGGGCGCCCTGACCACGGCGATCGAGCCGGCCGTCTACGCCGAGGCCCTCGACCTCATTGAGGGCCACCGTCGGGCCGGGCACGACGTCGTGGTGGTCTCGGCCTCCATCTCCGAGATGGTCGCCCCCATCGCCCGCCTCGTCGGGGCCGACCGGGCGGTGGCCACCCACATGGAGGTCGGTGAGGACGGCCTGTTCACCGGGCGCATCTCCCGCTCCATGCTGCACTCGGAGAAGGTGGTGGCGCTGCACGAGGATGCCGCCGCCCACGGCATCGATCCGGCCCGGTGCTGGGCCTACTCCGACTCCATCTCCGATGAGCCGATGCTCAGCGCCGTCGGCCATCCGGTCGCCGTCAACCCCGATAGGGACCTGCGGCGCCTGGCGCAGGAGCGGGACTGGCCGGTGCGCGACTTCGCCCGCCCGGTACGGCTGCGGCCGCGCTGGGAGCCCCCGAGCCTGTCGACCCGGGCCTCGGTCATCGCCCACGTCGCCGGCGTGCTGGCCGTCGGGGGCACCGCCGCCTGCCTTGTTGCCCAACGTAAGCCGCGCGGCAGCTGAGTCCTCCGGCCGGGCCCCGAGCTGAGCTCAAGCAGGGTTCGCCCCGGGGCTCATCCGGCCCGCCAGGTGCCGGCCTGCACCGCCCGGCACAGGCGCTGGGCCTCCTGAACCCCCGCGAGCACCGCCTCGGCCTGCCACACCACCCAGGCCACCACCCCATCCATGGTGCCCGAGGCGTAGGCCCCGGCGGCCTCGGCGTAAGCCGCCGGCACCCGCCCGGGATAGAGGTCGGTGACCGCCGTGCCCGTCGGCTCGAGCCCGTCACGCACCAGGAGGTGACGCACCAGCAGGCGCCCCACCGCGGCGTTCCCGGCGGTGAAGGGGCGGGCCGCCAGCATCTCGGCGTGCACGATGGCCGCCCGCACCAGCGCCGGCGCCTGCGGCGCCTCAATGAGATCGACCAGCCCCGCCAGCCTCGCCACCAGCTCCTCGCCCTGCGGCACGACCCCAGGACCGCCCTCGCGGGCACGCACCTGCCGGGCCCGCGGCACTCCGACCTCCCCCAGGCCCAACCGGCCGCCGGCCGCCAGGGGACCGACGACGTCGCGGTGCAGCGCCGCCAGCAGCGAGCGCGCCGGGGGCACCACCGGCCGTCCCCGGCCCACCAGGTCCGGCATCCAGCCGACCAGGCGGGTCCCGGCGCGCCACAGCCCGGCCACGGCGTCCAGGCCCGGGTCTCCGGTGGCGGCCTGGGTGAGGGAGCCGGCGGCCACCTGCTCGCGTAGGGACCTCAGCGGAGACCACCGCGCCCTCGACGCCGCCCGAGGCGATGGCGCCCCGGATCGCGGCCTCGGCGCGGGCCTCGCGCCACCGGCGTCGCAGGGCCTCGTTCCAGCGCAGCTCGGAGCAGGCCTCACGCACCGCAGCCTCGGCGGCGCGCACTCGCTCATCGGCGGCCACGGCCCTGAGCGCCTCCAGCGCCGGATCCTCGGGCGAGGGGGCGCCGTCGGTGGGCGCCCCGGGCCGCGCACCTGCGCCGACCCCACCGATAGTCAACCCCTCGGTCAACACGCTGGTCCTGCTCTCCGCGCCCCGCGCTGCGGGCCTCTTCGGCCCCCCGGGCTCCGAGGGCCCGATCCCCACAGACATTCGCACCACGCCCCCACTGTGACACACCGCGGTCACTGCCGACCACAGGCGCCCTCAGGCACCCCTGGCCCCGTATCCCGAGGAAACCAGCACAAGGCGAGCGCACCCCTAGACTCGATCAGGTGAGTGACTCCCCTCCCACTACGCCCCGGGCTCCGGCCCGCCACCCGCGACCCCTGGCGCATCGGGTCGGCCACCGCGCAGTCGCCGCCCCGACTACGTGCTCACCGCCGTCGTCGGAGTCCTCTTCGCCCTGGGTGCCTCCGCCCTCCTGGGCCTGGCCGCCGACCAGACCTCGATCCTGCGCACCGGCCTGCTGCTCGGCACCCTTCTGCTGCTATCCTCAGCCGCCGCCGTCCTGTTCGCCAGCCGCTCCTCGCTGGGCGCGCTCGTCACCGGGCTGACCGCACTGACCGCCCAGTCGATGGTCTTCCTGGCTCCTATTCACGCGGCCTCCTTGACTGAGCCCTGGCTTCAGCACCTCGTCAGCACCGGTTTCATGCTCGTCCTGGCAGGCTTGTGGCTGGGCGGCTCCTGGGGGATGCGCCTGGCACGCCGCGCCGGCCAGGCCCAGGGGCACGCCGCCTTCCGCCTCACCGAGGCCGACCGGACCGTGGGTACCACTCCGACGCCGCCGCCCTCGCGCCGTCGCGATCACCTCCTGTCCCTGCCCTGGGTCATCGCCGGGCTGGCGCTGGCGGCCCTATCTGTTGCCGCGCGCCTACCTGCATGCAGTCGCCCCCGGCGTCCAGACCGGGCCACTGCTGCTGGCGGCCGTCCTCATCTCCTTCCTGGCCCTGGCCGCGGCCGGCGCCTCGACGTCGCGTTCCACCCTCGGTGCGCGCGTCATCGGCCCGGTTCTTGTTCTTGCCGCGGTGCCCGCGCTCAGTAACGATATGATCCCTGGCGGCCATCTGGTCTCCAGGCTCCTGCCGAACGGCCCGAACGCCGTCGTGCTCGCCGCCATCGGCATCGAGCTCATGGCGATCGGCTGGGGAGTACATGTGGCTCGCCGGCAGGGCCGTGCCAACGCGCTGGCCAGGCTGCGCTCCGCCGCCTGAGGGCCCCATGCCCGACTCCGGGTCCCGGAGTTGACCGGTCCCTTCCGGTATCCCCGCCCCTACTACCGTGTGCATGCGTAAGGAGACCTCGTGAGCACCGACAACACAGACCGCACCACACCGCAGGCACCCATCGCCTCCGACGACGTCGCCCCGTCCTCTGAGGCGGCCCCGGAGCCCACCGCACGGACAGCGGCCACGGACGCCCGCTCGGGAGAGGCGACGGTCAACCTGGTCGATGAGGGTCTTGTCTCGGCCTCCCTCGCGAGCCTCGCCAGCAAGGTCACGCAGGTCTCTCCATCCGCCTCCCCCACGCCCCGGGCGACGGCGGCCCAGGACGGCGAGGCCGCTGCGGTCAGTGCCGCCGCCGACGCCGACAAGGACCAGACGACCGATGACGCAGCCCACGACTGGGCCGACGAGCAGGACGCGGCCGATGACGACGAGGCCGACACCCTCAACCTTCGCGAGCAGGCGTCCTTCCCCAGCGTCGCTGAGAGCCGGGCCGCCGAGGCTGAGTCGGCCGTCGGGCCCGCTGCGGCCGCCGACGTGCCGCCGTCGATTCCTCCGTCGTCGGAGCCCGGCGAGGTCGAGGAGGAGCCCACACCGGTCACCGACACCGCCCCGGTCTCGGTAGAGGCCACGACCGAGCCGGCGGCCCCCGAGGTCGTCGACGCCTCGCAGGCCCGTGCCGACACTGCTGAGGACGCCGCCGCCCAGGTGTCCGTACAGGCTGTGACTCCTGAGCCCGCCCGCGCCGAGGAGCCTCAGGGCGCCGGGGCCACCGCCGCAGTCGCTCCGGCAGCCACCGCAGCCACCAACAGCAGCACGACCAGCAGCACGACCAGCACAGCGGCAGTCCTCAGCAGCTCCGCCGGCTCCGCCGGCTCCGCCCCGGAGGCGCTCTCACCCGTTTCGGCGGACGATGGGGACGATGAGGACGAGGCCCCGGCAGTGAGCGCCGAGTCCACCCGTCAGCAGGACGGCGCACCGCTCACCTGGCCAGCCAGCCAGCCGACCAGCCTGCCGACCACAGCGTCCGCCGCGGTGCCTGCGACAGCAGCAGCCGCGGACGGTCAGGGACGCTTGCCCGTGGCCGACACCGCCGACACCGCCGATGCCCCCGCGGCGCCGCAGAGCCTCATCGAGGCTGAGGACTTCGAGGACTTTGAGGACTTCGAGGACTTCGAGGACTTTGACGAGCTCGAGGACTTCGAGGACTCGTCGCAGTCGGAGCAGCCGGCCGGGGCCGATGACCTCGACACCCCTGAGGCGCAGGCCGACCTCACCCCGCGACCCCGGCGATCCCCACGCCCGCGACCGGCTCCCCTGCCGTGAGGGCCGTGCCCGTCTCAGTGGCCACCGGCGCCGCCCGCGCCGCGAACGAGACCGCGGGCGCCACCCGCAGACCCCCTCCGCCGCGACCGGCACCGCGGATGCCGCCGTCGGCGTGGACGACACTGACGACTCCACCATCGACAGCCTCGACGACATCTCCGACGACTTCGCAGACTTCGACGACTTCGACAGCGAGCTCGACGCGGAAGACGTCGAGGTCGGCGAGGCCGAGCGGGAGGCCGGAGCCGGCGAGAGTCCGAGGACGATGCTCAGAACGTGACCGAGAGCGTTGCCGAGGAGGTTACGCAGCCGGCAGCCGCCTCGACACCCGCCTCAGCATCTGTCTCGACGGCCGCCGCTCAGCCCTGGACGCCGGTTCCACCGGCCTCCGGCTCCCAGACGTTTGCCAGCACGGCCGAGGCAGCCGACGTCGATGACCGTGAGGAGGGTGATGGCGGTGAGGGCGCCGCTGAGACCGATGACGGCTTCGCGCCCGTTGAGGCCCCCGCCGTCTCGGCGGCCTTCGCGGCTCCCTCAGCGCCGTCGGTAGCCGTGACGACACCGGCCGCCCCGTCAGCGGACTCACCGGAGCCCACCTCATCGAGCCGGTCCGAGTTCGAGCCGCAGGTGCCGGCGTCGGCACCGTCAGCGACCTCGGGGCCATCGGTGGCCGCTTCGACGTCACCGGCCGAGCCGGAGGCGGCAGCGCCGGTGAACGCCGACGCGGACAACCGCCCCTCGGCCCCGTCCTGGCCGGCGACCCCCGCGGCCCAGCTGGCCCGGACGGGCTCCGCGGCCAGCGCCTCCTCGGCGCGTTCCTCCGAGTCGGCGACCTCCGCCCGCCCCACCTTCTCCGCTGGCGCCCCGGCTCCCACCCCCTCAACGCAGCCGATGGGAGGAGCGCCCCGAGCCGCTTCGTCCCCGTACATCGGGCTCTCCGACCTCCGCCCGAGGCCCCCGCCGACGCGCCGGCCCCCGCCCCGGCGGGAACGACACCAGCAGTCCGAGTGGGCACCGTCAACCCAGCCGGCCCCGTCAACCCAGCCGGCCCCCGCCTCCGCGGACACCCGGGACTATCACCCGACGCCGGCAGCCTCGCCGTCGGCCCCCTCCCCGCAGCAGACGCCCGACTGGTTCGCAGCCGCCCCCACCGGGCGGGGCCTGTCCGCGAGCGCCGACGCCGGGGAGAGCGACGACCCGGAGGAGCGCGGCCGCTCGCAGGGCCCGGCAGGCCGCCATGGCCATGACCGGTGCCGACGAGGACGACGATTCCATCCTCCTCAAGGGCGCCAGCGTGCTGAGCGCCCCGGGCTCGCGCGTCGAGACCCACTGGGCCGGGGTGCTCGTCGCCGTCGTCCTGTTCCCCCTGGCCTGGTTCCTCGTGCACGACGGCGCCGCCACCCTGACCGGCGGCAACCCTTCGGCCTGGCCGTCGGCCGCCTCCCCGATGGGTGCGCTGGAGATTCTGGGTGGGACCGCGGCCTGCGCCGCCGCCCTGTTCATGATCTCGCGCTCCTCGCTGGGGGCCTTCGTCGTCGGCGCCTTCAGCACCGTCATCGGGCTGCCCTTCGTCCTCATGCCGGGGGTCACCAAGTCGATCCTGGGGCCCACGGTGGATCGGCTTCAGGCCCACTCCGACCTGGGTAAGGCCCTGTCCACCTATGTCATGGACGACGGCCTCTCGGGCCGCTTCATCCTCATGGGCGTGCTCACGATCATGGTCGCCGTCGTCGGTCACGTGGCTCGCCGGTCCGGGCAGCGCACGCAGGACGAGGGCCGCGGCCCGCGTGACTGAGTCCGACACCACCCCGCCGCCTTCCAGGGCCGAAGAGGCAGGAGCGCCGTCGGCTCGGCGGATGCAGACCCTCGCGGATGCGGCCCGGGACGCGGTGCCCATCGTCGTCGGATACGTGACGCTAGGGCTGGCGGCCGGGATGCTTCTGGTCGCCGAGGGCCTGGCCTGGTGGTGGGCGCCGGTGTGGAGCCTGGTCATCTACTCCGGGACCATGCAGATGCTGCTGGTACCACTGGCCGGTGCCGGCGAGCCACTGGCGGCCATCGCCCTGTCCACCGGTTTCGTCTCAGGCCGGCACGTCTTCTACGGGCTGGGCTTCCCCCTGGAGCGGGTGCGGGGCAGGGCGCTCACGCGCCTCTACGCCGTCCACGCGATCACCGACGAGGTCTACGCGCTGCTGGCGGCGCGCGACCGGCGGGCCATGAGCGGGCGCTACCTGGTGGGCGTGGAGGCGATCAGCCACGCCTCCTGGGTGTCGGGCACGACCGTCGGGGCACTGGCCGGCACCGCGCTGGCCTCCGTGGTGGGTGAGCGCATCGAGCTGCTGGGCTTCGTGCTTACCTCCCTGTTCGTGGTCCTGGCCATTGAGAACTGGCGCAACCACCCCGACATCGGAGTGCTGTGCGTGGGCCTGGTGGCCGGCGGGATCGGCCTGGCGATCGGTGGTTCGGCGGCACTGCTGACCGCGCTGGTGATCCTCGGCGTCGGCCTGGTGGGGCTGTACGCCTGGCGCGGCCGCCGCCCCGGGGCGAGCGCGCCGACGTCGGAGCGGGGGGACAGCTGATGCTCACCAACTCGCAGATCGCAGTCGCCGTCGTGGTCGTCACCGTCATCACCTTTGTGTGCCGGATCGTGCCTTTCGTGCTGCTGCGCGGGCGTCAGGGCAGTGCGGTGCTGGCCTTCTTGTCCCGGGCGATGCCGCTGGGGGTCATGATCGTTCTGGTGGCCTACACGCTGGGTGGGGCGAGCCTGTCGCCGTCGAGCTGGCTGCCGGCCGTCGGCGGGATCGGGGCGACGGCGGGTCTGCACCTGTGGCGGCGCTCCATCGGGCTGTCGCTCATCGGCGGCACCGGCGTGTACGTCACCCTCAGCCTCCTGCTGGGCTGACCCGCCGCGGCCGGTAGCCGACCATGTAGAAGACGATGAGGGCCACGTAGGTGACCACGCTCAGCCAGGCGCTGACCATCCCCAGCAGTGCGGCCAGTGAGTAGAGCCACGGCCCCATCGCGAAGCGCCGGGTCATGGAGCGCACCTCCGCCTCGGAGACCCCTGCTCGCAGGCGGCCACGGTCCCGGATGGAGGCCCGCCACAGGGCGTTGAAGAACAACCCGCCGACCATCATGACCATCCCGTAGAAGACGGCGCCCGTGCGCTCGTCGTGGCCGGACTCCAGGGACCGGGTGAGGACCGAGGTGGCGAAGGGCAGGAAGGCGACGTCGAGCAGGAGGAAGAGGTTGCAGATGAGCATCCACTGGTCGACGCTGCGCACCCGCACGAAGATGGCGTGATGGTTGAGCCAGACCTGCCCCACCAGGAGGAAGCTGAGGACGAAGCCCAGGTAGCTGGGCCACAGGGAGCCCAAGGAGTGCAGGAGGCTCCCGCCGCCGTCGGGCAGCTTGATCTCCAGGCTCAGCAGGGTGATCGCGATGGCGATGACCCCGTCGCTGAAGGCCTCCAGGCGTCCGGGTGAGACGGGCACCGACTCCTCCTCCCCTTGAGCGCCGCCGGCCCCAGCGGCCACCCCTCCTTGGGTGTCGGGTCAGTAGCCGGGTCTGAGGCCCCGACATCCGCATGCGCACACCCGCAGGAGTCAGTGCGGGCACCCTCGGCGAGGTCATCGGCAGAACCATCAGCCGAGTCATGGTGACGCTGGGCAGTCATGCCTTCTCCTTCCTGCCTCGGACAGGGATATAGGGGACATTCTGCGCCGTCAGGGAACATTCCGGCACCAACGGGGACAATCGACGCCGCCGGGGACCGAATTCCTGTCCCCCAACGCGCGCCCTGTCCCCGCCCGGGACGACACGCACCCAGCCGCGCAGAACGTCCCCGGCGGGCGCCCCTGAGTGCGGTGTGGGACGACGTGGGCGGTGCCGGGCGACCCCGTCGCCGGTACCGGGCGCCGACCAGTAGGCTGCGGGCGTGCCTGTTGACGTCAATCGCCCCGGCCCCTGGGCCCACCGCAACCTCACCGCCCGCGGCACTCGTTTCCATGTCGCGCTGGCGGGCCCCGAGGCCCCGGCCGGAGCCGGTCCCCTACCCTCCTGGTGCACGGCTTCCCCGAGTGCTGGTGGACCTGGCGTCACGTCATCCCCGCCCTGGCGCAGGCCGGGCACCGCGTGGCGGCCCTCGACCTGCGTGGCTTCGGCGGCTCGGACCGGCCGCCGTCGGGCTACGACCTGGTGACGCTCGCCCAGGACCTGGCCGCCGTGGTCCGCTCCCTGGGGCACGAGCGCGCCGTGGTCGTCGGCGCAGGGCTCGGCGGTCAGATCGCCTGGGCGCTGCCGAGCCTGGCGCCGGACCTGACGACGGCGATCGTCCCGGTCGGCGCCCCCCACCCGCTCGCGCTGCGCTCGCTGCGGACCCGGGCCCTGTCCGGGCCGGCGCTGCAGTACGCGAGCCTGCGGATCCCGGGACTGGCCGAGCGCCGCCTGCGCAGCCACAGCGCCCTGGAGGGCCTGCTGCGCTCCTGGGCCGGGCCGCACACGCGCGAGGCACTGGCCGAGGAGGCCCCTACTACGCCGAGCTCCTGTCCCGACCCGGCGCCGCCCGCAGCGCCCTGGAGCCGCTGCGCAACCTCGTGCTGTCCCGGGCGGAAACGGCGGCCCTGGACAAGCCGGTGACGGTGCCCGTCCTGTCGATGCAGGGCGAACTCGACCCGGTCCAGCCCGCCCAGGCCTACGCGCGCGACACCCACCACGTGGCCGGCAACCTGCGCCAGGTAACAGTCCACCGCTCCGGCCACTTCCCCCAGGAGGAGACCCCTGCCGGGTTCGTCCGGGCCCTGCTGCCCTTCCTGGCCGACGTCGCCCCGCCCACCTCCGCCTGAGGCCGCGAGCCGGGCAGACATCCTGTCGACCTCCGTGTGACGTGCCCGGCTCGGCAGGTACGTGCGGTGTGGCCCGGCGCCGCCCTACCCCGCCTCACACCGGCTGACGTAGGTTGTCCATGAGGGAGCGCCGGTCGAGCTGGGCGGGCAACCAGGTGGTCGCCACCGCGAGCGCCAGCGAGATCCCGCTGACGAGGGCCAGCAGCCCCACCGGGACCGAGGCGACCAGGACCGCCGTCCCGCCCCCGGAGTACAGCGCGGCGTAGACGGCACTGAAGGCGGTGGCCGCCAGCCCGAAGAGGATGCCAGTGACGGCGTAGATGACACCCTCCAGCGCCGTGGAGGCCAGAACCGTGCGGGTGCGCGCCCCGATGACCCCCAGCAGCGCCCCTCCTGGCGCCGGGCCCGCCCCACCATGGCGATATTGGCGATCCCGCCGACGCCGGAAATGAAGAAGGTTGGAACCCCAACAGAGAGGAACCCGCTGACCGAGCCCTGCGCACCGGTGGCCTGCCCGGCCCCGACGGCGGCGTAGACGGTGCCGGTCAGGGCCACGGCGATGGCGAAGGGGACGATCGTCGTCATCGACAGGGAGGCGCGGTGGCGGGCGTTGGCGCGGGCGGCGAACCAGGCGGGGCTGCGGCCCGGGATGAGGGCGGTCCACCAGGTCAGCAGTGGCCGCAGCGTCCAGTTCGGCACGCCCAGGGCGGCGATCGCGGCGAGGAGCCCCATGGAGGCGCCAGCCATCGCGCGCTCCCCCGGGTCGTTGAGGTTCATACCGGACGTGGCCATCTCCGCCCTCTCCGCGTCACTCATGGGCAGAGAGCTCTCGAAGGGGGTCATGACCAGCCCCAGGAGCATGATGCCGACGACCACCCACTGCCACCACCGGGTCCGGGTCTGCGGAGCCGTGGCCTCCCGCAGCGCCTGCATCTCGGGGACCGACGCCGCCCGCCGGGCCGGCCCCATCGCGCCCAGGATGCAGAACAGCATCGTCACGGCGATGGTCAACGGCACCCCGAAGCCCGGCATGATGATGGGCAGATTCTGAGGAAACACGTCGAACTCCCGCCAGGTGAGCAGGTAGACGCGGACCAGCGGCAGGCTGGTCACCGCCCCCATAGCGCCTCCGAGCAGCCCGATCACCCCGACCTGCGCGAGGATGATGCGGCGGATGCGGCTGCCGGGGATACCCAGGACCTTCCACAGCGCGTGGGAGCGCTGCTGGGCAGAGACGGTCAGGCCCAGCGTCGTGGACAGGATGACGGCGGTGGCCAGCCCCGCGTAGGAGACAAGGCTGGAGCCGATGATGCGGGAAGCATTGATGAGCTCGGCCGACCCCTGGGCCTGGGCCCAGTTCAGGCGCTGTACCAGGCGGTGATGATGACGCCGATGATGGCGCCGCCGACGGTGGCGACGAGCAGCGACCATAGCCACTGGCGGGCATGGTGGCGCAGGTCGTTCCAGATGAGTGTGACCACGATCTTCTCCGATCCTCTCCTGATCCCGTCCCGGTCAGGCGGCGCGCCCGGCTCGCGCCGAGTGGACGAGCTCGGCGATCTGGCGGGCGTCACGGCAGCCGGTCCACTGCACCAGGCGCCCCTGGCTCATGACGGCGACCGCGTCGGCCTGGGCGGCGGCCTCGACGTCGTGGGTCACCATGACCACTGTGGTGCCCTGCTCGGTGAGCCGGCGCAGCCAGTCCAGGACGAGGGCGGCGGAGTCCAGGTCGAGGGGCGCCGGTGGGCTCGTCGGCGAAGACGATCCGGGGGCGGCTGGCCATGACGCGGGCGATGGCCACGCGCTGGCGCTCCCCGCCGGAGAGCTGGTGGGGCTTGAGGCCGGCGCGGTGAGCGAGCCCGACGGCGTCGAGGGCCGCCCGGGTCTGGGCGCCGTTCAGGGGACGCCCGGCCAGGCGCGAGGGCATGGAGACGTTGTCGGCGGCGCTCAGGGAGGCAATGAGGTTGTACTCCTGGAAGACGAAGCCGACGTGACGGGCGCGAAACCGGGCCCGCTCGGCGGACCGCATCCCGGAGGTGAGGGCGCCGAGCATGGTCACCTGGCCGCTGGTGGGCTCATCGAGGCCGGCCATGCAGTGCAGCAGCGTGGACTTGCCCGACCCGGAGGCCCCGACGACGGCGGTGAAGCTGCCCTCGGGCAGGTCGGCGTCAACGTGGTCCAGAGCGGTGACGCGGGCGTCCTGGCGCCCGGGGACCTCGTAGACGCGGGTCAGGCCGCGCAGCCGGATGGCGATGGGCGACGTCGAGTCCGTTCCGGCAGGCGGCGTGGTGGACGGCAGGGGATGAGGCGGGGGCGGCGGTCGGGTCGGAGGGGCCAGGGGCGAGTGAGCAGTCATGTCTCCAGCCTGACGACGCCGGCCCTCCCAGCCCATCCGGCCATCTGGCGAATCGAAGGTGGGGCTAACCCGACGTCGGCCCGGGCCCCTCCGCGGGCTCCGCACTCAGACGCCCGTCACACCCCCACCTGCGGACACAGGCCGGCCTCGAGCAGTGTGCACTGACCGCAGCGGGGCGAGCGGGCCGAGCACACCTGGCGCCCGTGCTCGATGAGCCGGTGGCAGCCGTCGGTCCAGCGCCACGGCTCCCACAGGGCCGCGATGTCCTTCTCCACGCGCAGCGGGTCCTTCGACGTCGTCCACCCCAGGCGGCGCGAGAGCCTGCCCACGTGGGTGTCCACGGTGATGGCGGGCTGACCGAAGGCGTTGCCGAGCACGACGTTGGCGGTCTTGCGCCCCACGCCCGGCAGGGCCACGAGCTCCTCGCGGCTGCGCGGCACCCGCCCCTCGAAGCGCTCGGTGAGCGCCTGACCGATGCCGAGCAGATGGCCGGCCTTAGCGCGCTGGAAGCCGAGCGGCCGCAGGATCGCCTCGAGGTCCTCGCGCCGGGCCGCCCCCAAGGCGGCGGCGTCGGGGTAGCGCTCGAAGAGCTCGGGGGTGACGGTGTTGACGCGCGCGTCAGTGGTCTGGGCCGACAGGACGGTGGCCACGAGCAGCTGGAAGGGGCCGTCATGGTCCAGAGCGCAAGCGGCATCGGGGTAAAGGGTCATGAGCTCGTCGTCGACGACGCCCGCGCGCCGGGCCGACTCGGTCGTCATCGCCACCTCGGCCCCAGCGGTCTCGCTACTCACTGCCCTACGCACTGTTCTCCATCCTCTCTCCGCAACCTCACCGCCGGAACCGTGTCACACGACGCACCCGATTTTGCTCACTTCCCTTTGACCTGCAACACACGGAGACTACAATGCTCGACGGCGTGCCACAGGTCACAAGCCGTGGCAGGATAGACCCGAGGGCTCCCGCATGCGGGATGCCAGCCCCCTAACCACCAGGAGGATCTCCGTGGAAGACAGCATTATCTCCAGGATCCCGCTCTTCGAGGGCCTGAGCCCGGAAGAGCAGGAGGAACTGCGCGCCATGATGACGCAGACGACTCTGCGCCGTGGCGAGACCCTCTTCAACGAGGGCGACTCAGGCGACCGCCTCTACATTCTCCTCTCCGGGAAGGTGAAGCTCGGCCACGCCAGCGCCGACGGCCGCGAGAACCTGCTCGCGGTGCTCGGCCCCGGCGAGATCGTCGGCGAGCTGACCCTGTTCGACCAGGCCCGCGCTCCACCACCGCCACTGCCGTGGCCCCCACCGAGCTCCTGACGCTGGACCACAACCAGCTCATGACCTTCGTGGAGTCCCACCCGCGGCTGGCCAAGGACATGCTGCGGGCCCTGGCCCAGCGTCTGCGCCGCACGAACACCGCGCTGGCGGATCTCGTCTTCTCCGACGTGCCCGGCCGCGTGGCCAAGGCCCTGCTGGACCTGGCCGACCGCTTCGGCTCGCCCACCGACGACGGCGTCCACGTCCCCCACGACCTCACCCAGGAGGAGCTCGCCCAGCTGGTGGGCGCCTCGCGCGAGACGGTCAACAAGTCGCTGGCCGAGTTCGTCTCCCGCGGCTGGATCCGCCTGGAGGGCCGGGCCGTCACGCTGCTCGACGTCGACCGCCTGCGCCGTCGCGCCCGCTGAGGTCCCGTCTCGGGTCGCGAGCCCTCAGCACGGCGCACCGGAGAAGCCGCCGGGCGCTGACACCCGCATCAACCGCAGAGACGACGCCGCGCCTGCAGCCGGAAGGTACCGGACCGCAGGCGCGGCGTTGTGCGCGCCGGCCTCGCCGGGCGGCCTGTCAGGACCGGGGGCGCTTGAGGTAGGCGATGAGGTTGTCCGTGCCGGAGGGACCAGGCACGACCTGAACAAGCTCCCAGCCGTCAGCACCCCACTGGTCGAGGATCTGCTTGGTGGCGTGAGTGATGAGAGGGACGGTGACGTACTCCCAGGTGATGGGCGCAGAGGATACGGGCTCAGATGATGCAGTCATGGGCCTCAGCCTAGAGCCCGCCGCCAGGCGCCGGAAGTCGGCAACGCGAGGGCGCCCTCAGGAGGCGCAACGCACCCGGGCCAGGATGCGAGGGGCGCGACGCGCGTGGATCTCGGCGACGAGCTCATCATCCTCGCGCTCGAGCCACCGGCCCCAGTCATCGACCTCGGGGAAGCGTCGCAGCAGCGCCCGCCTCTCCCTCTCGGTCAGCCCACCCCAGACACCGAAGCTGGACTCGGAGTTGAGCGCCTCGGCCAGGCACTCCATACGAACCGGACATGCGAAGCACAGCGACCTCGCATCGCGCTGCTCAGCACCCTTGCCGAAGAGCTGGTCAGGCTCGACGGTGGCGCAGGCCGCTTGGGCCGCCCAGGTCTGGTCGTCTTGAATCATGCTCACTCCCGATCCATTCAACGGCCGACGCCGTTGTCGGTCACGTCACAGTCGTTACCGTATGGCAACCGAGCACCTCACACCAAATCCTCCCCCCGTGACCTGGGCAATCCGACCGCCACAGAACCCCGACAACGCACCGAGGAGCAGCGCACACAAGGACGGTTCTCTGATAGCGAGCCGAATATTGGACGTCGAGACCACCGTCGGCCTTGCCTTTCCCACGGCTGAGGATTCGGGTTCTCACGGGCGGTGAACCACCTCCGAACCACACCCCTCCTCACGGGATCGTGATGCCACCGTGACTCTCGCCTGAATAATTTCTAAGAATTGTCTGAGTGCCGGAGCCGTCTCGCTATGTGGCCGAGCCACACCGTCGCCGGCAGGCCGCTGCGTCGTCGAACCACCCCGCATTCCCGCCGAGCAGAGGGCACAGAGTCGGCCTCCAAGGGTCTTCCCAGCCCGAAGAGGGTCTACGCCACTGCATCCTCCAAGCGATTCCACGTAGGCTGGCGCCATGGCGAAATCCTCTGCGCGCGGGCGCTCACTGACACCACCCCAGGTCGTCTCGATGCTCGTGGTCTTCCTGACTCTCTCGTGCGTCGGCGGCGTCCTGTCAGCGGGCTTCGCCGCCCCCCTTCGTGGGCGCCACGGCAGCACTGACCAAGGCGTCGGCCGAGCTCTTCGAGGAGCTCCCCAGCGACTTCAACGTCCAGCAGCCCAGCCAGATCTCCACCCTCCTGGCGGCCGACGGCACCGAGATCACCAAGTTCTACGCGGAGAACCGCATCGTGGTGCCTCTGAACTCGATCTCGGTCAACATGCAGAACGCCATCGTCGCCGTCGAGGACCAGCGCTTCTACCAGCACCAGGGCGTCGACCCCACCGGCATGGTGCGGGCCCTGGTGTCCAACAACGCCGGCGGCTCGCGTCAGGGTGCCTCAACACTGACCCAGCAGTACGTGCGCAACACGCTCATCGAGACCGGCCTGAAGAACGATGACCACAAGATCATCAGGGACGCCACCGAGAGCACCGTGGCCCGCAAGCTGCGGGAGATGAAGTTCGCCCTCAGCCTGGAACAGAAGTACTCCAAGCAGCAGATTCTCGAGGGCTACCTCAACATCGCCGCCTTCAGCCCCTCCACCTACGGGGTCGAGGCCTCCGCGCGGCACTACTTCAGCAAGTCGGCCAAGGACCTGACGGTGGCCGAGGCCGCCCTCATGGCCGGCACCACCAACGCCCCCAGCGCCTACGACCCCGTCACCCAGCCCGAGCTGGCCAAGAACCGCATGGACTGGGTGCTCTCCAAGATGCTGGAGGAGAAGTTCATCACCAAGCAGCAGTACGACGAGGCGGTCGCCACTCCGATCGCAAGCATGCTGCACGTCTCGGAGTCCCCGGCCGGCTGCGGCGCCGCGGGAAACGCCGCCTACTTCTGCACCTACGTGGTCAACGAAATCCTCGGGTCGGAGAACTTCGGCCCCGATATCGCCTCCCGCCGTCAGCTTCTGACGCGCGGAGGGTTGAAGATCACCACCACCTTGAACCTCGAGCGTCAGAGCGCCGCGGACAGCGTCATCCAGTCCAACGTCCCCACCGGCGACGCCTCGGGAACCGACACGACCATTGTCTCCATCGAGCCCGGTACGGGCCGAATTCAGGCGCTGGCCCAGAACAGCAACTACGGCGACGGCGGCCCCGACAGCACCGACACCCAGCTCGTCTACGCCGCGGACGCCAAGCACGGCGGTATCGAGCTCAGTGACGGAACCGTCGGCTTCCAGCCGGGGTCCACCTTCAAGGCCCTCATCCTGGCCGAGTGGTTCAGGAACGGTAACTCCCCCAGCGCCAGGCTCAGCGCCGTCCCCAGGACCTTCCACTGGGACATCCCCTGCGCCCCGGAGAACAACGACCCGACCTGGGCCCCGAAGAACGTTGACCCCTTACTCAACCGAGCCACCAACGTCACCGAGGCCACGAAGCTGTCCATCAACGTCGCCTACGCCGAGATGCTCAGCCGCCTCAACGTCTGCGACGTCACCAGCTTCGCCGCCTCCATCGGAGTGACGAAGGCCGACGGGACCCAGCTGGACCCGCGTCCCTCCATCGTGCTGGGCTCCCAGAACGTGCCGCCGCTGAGCATGGCCAACGCCTACGCGACCTTCGCCTCCGGCGGCAAGTACTGCAAGCCCATCGCCATCGACCAGATCCTGGATGCCAGCGGCACCTCCATGGCCGTCCCCAGCGCCGACTGCACCCAGGCCATGGACCAGGGGGCCGCGGACCTGACCGCGACCACTTTGACCGCCACGTCACAGAGAGGCGGAACAGCTCAGTTCGCCACATTCGGTCGACCAATCGGCGGCAAGACCGGAACCACGGACGACAACAACGACGCCTGGTTCGTGGGCTTCACTCCGCAGCTGGCCACCGCCGTCTGGATCGGTCACGCCGGCAGCCCCAGGACCCTCAACTACCAGCAGATCGGTCCGCACTCCATCGGCATCATGTACGGTAGCGACCTGGCTGTGCCGATGTGGCGCGACTACATGTCCCAGGCCGTGGCGAACGATCCGGCTCTGCCCATTCCCTCCCACGGGTGAGCGGCTCTCCCCGCGAGAACGACAACTGCACAGAAGAGGACCCGACTCCCCATGACGCCCTGCTCTGCCGGCCGCTCCGCCCTGTCCGTCGTCGGCACCACCGCCGCTCTGGGGGCGGCCACGCTGGCCTACAGCCTCATTGAGGCCAGGTGCCCCGTACTGCGGCGCATCGACGTGCCGGTGCTCGCCACCGACGAGGAGCCCCTCACGGTGCTGCACCTGGCCGACCTTCACCTGACGGGCCGAACCGAAGCGCGGGTCGCCTGGGTGCGGCAGCTGGCGCAGCTGCAGCCCGACGTCGTCGTCAACACCGGTGACAACCTCTCTCTGGCATCCGGCCTGGAGCCGCTGCGGCGGGCACTCGAACCGCTGACGAGTCTACCCGGGGCCTTCGTCATGGGCGACCACGACTACCGCTCCACCGTCTTCCGTCTGCCGACGCGCTACCTGCACCGGGACCCGCGCAAGGCCTCCAGCCGCGTGCGCGACGAGGACATCGAGGCCCTGCCCTGGGAGGAGGTCCGTGACCTGCAGGCCGCCGGCGGCTGGGTGGACCTGACCAACCGGCGCGGCTCGCTGACCGTGCGCGGGCGGCGCATCGAGCTGGTCGGCGTCGACGACCCGCACGCCAACCGCGACGTTCTGCCCCTCCCCGAGGCCGCCGGCTCAGCGGAGTCGGCCACCTCCCTGCCGGCGATCCGTGACCACGAGGGCCGGGCTCTGCGGCTGGGACTCACACACGCCCCCTACCGGCGGGTCCTGGAGGCGATGTCAGCCGACGACGTCGACCTGGTCCTGGCCGGGCACACCCACGGCGGGCAGCTGTGCGTGCCCGGGGTCGGGGCACTGGTGACCAACTGCGACCTGGACCGGGGGCGCGCCTCGGGCCTATCGCAGTGGCCGGGCCGGCTCGGGGACCCGCGGGCCGCCGACCACATGTACCTGCACGTCTCCGCCGGGCTCGGCACGAGCCCCTACACGCCCGTGCGCCTGGCCTGCCGGCCTGAGGCCACGTTGCTGCGGCTGCTGCCGGCCTGAGGCGGCACACCTCAGCGCTCCCCCGCTAACACTTCGACCAGTGCCCCGCTAACACTTCGTCCGAGCCGCACCTCCCCCGACACCCTTCCACGCAACACTTCGACCAAAACTTCAGAATCGACGCGGCTCCGGGTCGATTCTGAAGTTTTGGTCGAAATGTGTGGGAGTCGCGGGGCGCGCGCAGTAGGGCGCGGCAGTCAGCGGCGCCAGCGGGCGAAGCCGCCCTCGGAGTTGATGACCTGCCCGGTGATCCAGCGGGCCTCGTCGGTGAGGAGCCATGTGATGAGGCGGGCGGCGGCGTCGGGCTCGCCCCAGCGCCCCTGGGGGAACATGACGGCCGTCGCCTCGCGGTCCGCCTCGGTGACGTAGCCGGTGTCGACGGGGCCGGGGTTGACCGTGTTGACGGTGATGCCGGCGTCGATGAGCTCCTCGGAGATCGTCGGGGTGAGGCCGGCGATGGCGGCCTTGGCGGCGGCGTAGGCGATCTCCCCGGGCAGTGGCCCCAGGCCTTGGCCCGAGGTGAGGAAGACGATGGACCCACGGCGGCGCGCGGAGCCGGCGGGGGCGGGCGAGGCGAAGCCCTCCTGAGCGGCGAAGGCCTGCGCCAGGAGGATGGAGGCGCGGGCGTCGACGGCCCAGTGGGCATCCAGGACGGCCTCGGTCATCTCGCTGAGCGACCCATCGGGACTGCTCATGGCCTGGTTGCACACGAGGGCGTCGAGGTGGCCGGCGGCGGCAGCGGCCTGCTCGACGACGCGGGCCGGCTCCCCGGGGGCGGCCAGGTCCGCGGGGATGTCGACGAGCCGGGCCGGGCCGACCAGGTGGCTGCGGATGGAGTCCATGACGGCGTCGATGTCGTCGGCGCCCCAGGGCTGGGAGGCGTCGTGCGGGCGGTAGTGGTGGGCGACGATGCTCGCCCCGTAGTCGGCGGCGCGGCAGGCGATGGCGTGGCCGATGCCGATGCGGCGGCTGACCCCGGTGACCAGGACGGTGCGCCCCGCCAGGGGCAGCGGGTCGCGGCCGGCCGGGCCGACCGGAATGGTCGAGGGGAGTCCGTGGTGAGCGTCGGTGGTCATGCAGGCGAGTGTAGGAGGACGGTCCGCGCGTCCGGGGACAGGATTCCGGTCCCCCGCCGCGTCAGGCGTCCCTGGCCGTCCTGGGTGGTCCCCGGCCGCAATGGAACGTCCCCGACGGCGTCGTTGGTCCCCGTCAGCTCGAGGAGAGGGGGACAGAAGCCGGTGCAGAGGAGAGGGCGCAGGGAAGACCCGGACGGGTCGGCGCCTCAGTCCTCGGTGCGCGCAAGCTCTCGGGCGAAGGCCTCGTGGTTGCCTCGCGAGGACAGGACGAAGCGGATGAGCCCCAGGCGTCCGACGGCGTCGGGATCGGTGTGGGCGAGCTGCTCGACGGCGCGGGCCGCAGCCACGGCGATCTCGGCGACCCGGGCGATCTGCCATCCGTAGACGCCTGCGGAGACGGCCGGCAGGGCGATGCCGGTGCAGCCGAGCTGAATGGCGAGCTCCAGGGAGCTGTCGAAACAGGCGCGCAGCAGGGCGGGGTCGTCCTCACCGGCGTGGAGGTTGGGGCCCACGGTGTGGATGACCCAGGCGGCCGGCAGGTCGAAGCCGGGGGTGGCCACGGCGCGGCCGACCGGCAGTCCGTCGGGCAGCTCGGCGTCGCGCACCTTCTGGCAGGCGTCGAGCAGGCCGGGGCCGGCGGCACGGTGGATGGCGCCGTCAACTCCTCCTCCGCCCAGGAGGGTGCTGTTGGCGGCGTTGACGATGGCGTCGACCTTCTCGGTGGTGATGTCGCCGACGACGGCCTCAATGCGCATGGGAGCTCCTTGTCTGCGGCGGGTGCTTGGAAGGTGATCTCAGGCTGCTCGGTCCTAGCACTTTCTCGGGCGAGAGGGGCCCGCGGGCGACGGGATCCGGGCCGACGAGAACGCTCCCGAAGCGCGGGCCAGCAGGTGGACCGACCGTGAGCAGCCTGTCACGGTGGGCACCTCGGGCCAACCGGGTTCCCACGGGGAGCGAACACTGACGTGACGGAGGACTCAGCGGATCCGATTTCCTCCCCGCGGTGGGGGGAGGCTATGCTGTCGCCTGCTGCACACGGGGTGTGGCGCAGTTTGGTAGCGCGCTTCGTTCGGGACGAAGAGGTCGTGGGTTCAAATCCCGCCACCCCGACCAAGGAGGAAACCCATGAGCTTGCTCATGAGGTCTTCGAAGAGGAGGGGGTCGAAAGGCCGAAGGCCTAAGCACCCCGACGACGAGACGCTGAGAAGGCCCGCGATGTTGTGGGCCTTCTGTCGTCCCAGGGCCGGCCCTTGCCCGACCATCGAACCTGCCCCACATCCCCCACATTGCGGGCGTTCGCTCACGCGGCCCCTCGCTTTGCGGTCACGCCCGCACTGCACGAGGCCGCCGGCCACGCGGCCTACTCTGAGGTGGGGACACCACCGGGAAGGAGGCCACACATGCCGGATCCCAGCGCCGAGCTCGAGGAACTGCGTCGCAGGGTCGAGGAGCAGTCCCAACGAATCGATGAGCTCCAGGACGCCCTCCACACACTGTCGATCGCGGTCCAGTACCGGCAGGAGGAGCCCTACCTGGCCTTCCTGGCGGAGCACGGCATCGCCGGCCGACGGCGGATCGCCCTGATGACGGCTATCGCCGGAGTGCTATCACGCGCGCAGGGCGAGGTGCTTCCCCTTGGCCCTGGTGCTCGCGACGAGCTTCTGCCGGACTACCCCGCCCTGGCCAAGGCCTACCTGCCCGAACTGATCGACGACGACGAGGCCATCCGCATCGTCGGAGAGGTCCTGGGAAGTGAACGCCTCGGCGCGCAGGCACTCGAGGCCCACCGCGCCCGCGGCCTGGGGCGCGAGGGCCACCAGGCGCTCACCGGACGTTCAGACACCCAAGGCCACCACACGTAGCCACGTTGCTCCAGACACCCGGGATGCTCGACGTCGACGCACTCACGCCGCCCACCCTCCTCGCCGCCCACAGCCGGGACATATGCCGCCCACAGCCGCACCGGCTAGGGCTGACTCCCGGATATTCACCCCGGGGAAAGGACGAGCGAGCGTGACCGAGCCTCCATGCGACTCCGCCATCCCCGCCGCCCCCACCGCCGCCTCCCCTTCCCCCGCGTTCCCCGGCGTCTGAAGTACGTCGAGGCCGTCCTGTGCATCGGCTTCACCCTGGCCTTCCTCGTGTGGACCTACTTGAGCGCCCCGGGGCCGCTTGCCCCCACGCCACGCACCACTCCCCCGCCATCGACGCCCTCCTGCCGACCCCCGACGCCCAGCTGCGGTCGGCCACCGGCCAGCTCGCCGAGGCCTTCGCGACCCTCACCCACCCCTTCCTCATCCTCGGGCTCATCGTGGCCGGGGTCGCCTACGCCTACACGGCCCGCATGCGCCGCCTGAGCGTCTCGCTGGCCATCGCCGCCGCCGGCATCCCCACGCAGTACCTCATCGCCCTGTACCTGGCCCACCCCGACCCGGGCTCCACCTTCTCCGACTCCATCGCCGCCTTCGAGTACTCCTACCCCAACGCACACATCACGGCGATGACCCTGGCCTCCTGGGTCCTGGTGACCCTCGCGCGCGCCCACCACCGCAGCACCATGGTCGCCGCTGGCACCGTCCTGGGCTACGCGGCCGTCGCCGTGACAGCCGTCAGCCAGTGGTACATGGGCCTGGCTGCGCTCAGCGACCTCGTCGGCGGCTTCCTCCTGGGTGCCGCCTTCGCGAACCTGGCCCTGCGGGTCGGCGGCATCGACGCGATCCTCACCAGCTGGGTCAATCGCCGCCTGTCGCGCTCCAGCAGCGAGAAGCGCGCCGCCGTCATCTACAACCCCACCAAGTTCGACGACCTCTCGCTCCTGCGCCGTCGGGTCGCCGCCGAGGTGCGCGCCGCCGGCTGGCTGCCCACCGTCTGGCTGGAGACCACCCCCGACGACCCCGGCCGCTCCATGGCCCACCGCGCCCTGGAGGCCGGCGTCGACCTGGTCATGGTGGCCGGCGGCGACGGCACCGTGCGCGCCGTCTCCTCCGAGCTGGCCGGCACCGAGATGCCGATGGCCCTCATCCCCGCCGGCACCGGCAACCTCCTGGCCCGGAACCTGTCCATCCCCCTGGACACCGACGCCGCCATCCGCCTGGCCCTGCACGGCCGCCTCCAGGCCATCGACATGGTCACCTGCGCCTTCGACGACGGCCAGGAGCGCTTCGTCGTCATGGCCGGTATGGGCCTGGACGCCCAGATCATGGAGTCCACCGACCTGGGTCTGAAGAAGGTCATCCGCTCGGGCGCCTACGCGGTGGCCGCCGTCCAGAACGCGGTCCCCGACCCCTTCACCGCCACCATCACGCTCGATGACGCTCCCCCGGTGCGCCGTCGAATGGTCATGGCCCTCATGGGCAATGTCGGCACCATCACCGGCGGCATGACGCTCTTCCCGCGGGCCACCCCCTCCGACGGCCTGGTCGACCTGCTCCTGGCCAGCCCCGGCAAGGTCGTGGACTGGGCGCGCCTGGGGGCGCAGATCCTCACTGGCCAGGAGATGGAGGGCTTCACCCTCACCCGGGCCCGGAAGGTCCTCATCGAAGCCGATCGTCCCGTCCCCTTCGAGCTCGACGGCGACACGGCCGGCTCCACCCGCACCCTGCGCGCCGAGGTCGAGGACGGCGCCCTGCACGTCGTCGTCCCCCAGTGAGCCGCCCCAGCGAGCACTCCCGTCCCCCGCGGCCCGCGCCGCCCACGTGAGCATCGTGACGCATCCGTGACCGGCCCCGCTGCCCTAGACTGACGCCCAGTCGGTGCCCATATGGACACCGACAGCGCCCATATGGGCACCAGCGCCCCGATCGCATCGTCGGTGCGCCCCTCTTCAGCCAGCAGGAGTTCCATGCGTTCTCGTCTTACGGTCGCCCTCGGCCGCACAGCGCGCCTGGCCGCCCGCGTGCGCGGCGGCGGCAGCGGCGGCACCGCCTTCCCCGGCCTGGTCATGGAGCGCACCGACCCCGGTTTCCTGGAGCGCACCCTTGGCCGTCTGCCCCGCGGCGTTATCGTGGTCTCGGGCACCAACGGCAAGACCACGACCACCAAGATGGTCGTCCAGCTCCTGCGCGAGCAGGGCCTGAAGGTCTTCACCAACCGGACCGGCTCGAACTTCGTGCGCGGCGTGCTCGCCTCCCTGCTCACCGAGGTCGACGCCGCCGGCAACCTGGACGCCGACATCGCCGTCCTCGAGCTCGACGAGGCCCACGCCGTGCACTTCGTGGCCCGGGTCCGCCCGCGCGCCTGCCTCCTGCTCAACGTCATGCGCGACCAGCTCGACCGCTTCGGCGAGATCGACTACACCGCCTCCCTGCTGCACTCGATCGCCCAGGCCACCAGCGACGTCGTCGTGCTCAACGGTGACGACCCGCGCCTGGCCGCCCCCGCCTTCCTGGAGGGCGTCAGCGCCCGCGTCGTCTCCTTCGGCGCCGGGGAGGACCTGCGCTCCCTGTTCCTGTCCGACGACGACCTGCGCACCGGCCTGGTCAGCCCCCGTCAGGCCGGCCAGGCCCCCGGACCGCGAGTCACCCTGGAGGCCATCGACGGCCAGCGCGCCACCGTGCGCGTGGACGGGGTCTCCCACGAGGTCGACTTCGCCATCCCCTGGCGTTCACAACTTGCTCAACGCTTGCGCCGCCCTCGGGGTGGTGCTGGAGGTGCTGGGCGAGGACGCCGACCTGCCCGGGCTGCTGACCACCCTGGGCACCGTGCAGGCCGCCTTCGGCCGCGGCGAGGTCCTTACCCTGGACGGCCGCCCCGTCCAGCTGTCCCTGGTCAAGAACCCGGCCGGCTTCCGCATGGGCCTGCTCTCGGCGGCCTCCCAGGCGCAGGACGGCGAGGTCGTGGTCGTGGCCATCAACGACGAGTACGCCGACGGCCGGGACATGTCCTGGCTGTGGGACGTGGACTTCTCGGCCCTGCGCGCCGGCGGGGTCGCTGTCGTCACCGGGGTGCGGGCCTGGGACATGGCCCTGCGGCTGCGCTACGACGAGGTCGAGGTCGCCGAGGTCGAACCCGACCTGCGTAAGGCCGTGGCCCTCATGCGCCGGGTGGCCGCCGACACCGACCGCCCCATGCGAGTCTTCACCACCTACACCGCGATGCTGGCCCTGCGCTCGATCCTGGGCGAGATGACGGACGTTGAGGAGGTCATGTCATGACCGCGCGCTATGAGCACACCACTGACGGCCCCGCCCGCGGGCACCTGCGCCTGCTCCAGCTCTACCCGCGGGACATGAACATCTACGGCGACTGGGGCAACACGCTCGTGCTGGCGCGGCGCGCCCAGTGGCAGGCTACGACGTCGAGCTCCTCTCCTACGACCCGGGCGACGAGCTGCCCGGCGACATCGACATCCTCGTGGGCGGCGGCGGCCAGGACTCCGGTCAGGACCGCATCAAGGAGGACCTGGTCAAGGTCGGCCCCACCCTCAAGGCGTGGGCGGCCGACGGCGTCCCGATGCTGGCAATCTGCGGCCTCTACCAGCTCTTCGGGCACGGCTTCACCACTGCCAAGGGCCAGGAGATCCCCGGCATCAGCCTCATGGACGCCCACACGGTGGCCGGAGACACCCGCCTCATCGGCAACATCACCCTGAACACCGAGGACTTCGGCGCGGTGGTCGGCTACGAGAACCACTCCGGCCTGACCACCCTGGGGTCGGGCGCGCGCCCCTTCGGCACCGTGAAGATGGGCGACGGCAACAACGGCAAGGACTCCACCGAGGGCGGGCGCGTCCACCACGTCATCGGCACCTACCTGCACGGCTCCCTGCTGCCCAAGAACCCGATCGTGGCCGACTGGCTGCTGGCCCGCGCCGCCGAGCACGCCGGCACCGCCTGGGAGCCCGAGCCGCTCGACGACACCTGGGCCGAGCGCGCCCGCGCCGTGGCCATGAACCGGCCCCGCTGAGCCCCTCCTCGCTGAGGTGCAGTGACGGGCCTGTCAGAGGGGAGCAGAGCCTCTTCTCCGGCAGGTCCGGCGTCTTACCAGCCTTATTTTCACAAGGTGTATCGGACTAAATCAGAGCGAACCGAGAAGAGATTCACGTCACTCTTATTGGACATCGAGTATTTTCCAAGGTTGGTCCCATGGAAGTGGGAGAAAACTGGCGAACACCTCGCCCCATCAGTGCACAGAAGCCTCATCTCAGGCATATTCACCACCCAGTCACCCACTGTTGGACGTCGATTAATTCTGGTTGTCACACCAAGATGACATCCGCGCGTCTGACATTGCAGAATAGTTGCCATGACAGCACAGAATTCTACTGGTTTCGATTGGCCCGCCCGCTCCGCCGACAAGATCTGGCTCGGCGTCTGCGGAGGCCTGGCCAAGAAATGGAACGTCAACGCCTGGCTGGTCCGCGCCGCCTTCTTCTTCTTCGTGGTGCCGCTCGGCTACGTCTACTATCTGGGCGCTCAGAACATGCCCGCCCCCCACCGCCCGCTGACCCACCACCACCCCCTGAACTCCCTGGCCAACCCCAAGAACCCTGACGGGCGAAGAAGCAAGGAAGCAATTCCGGATTCCAGGGAGAAACATCCCGAACGACCATCCCGACATCTTATCGACCAACCACTTCCTGCTTCCGCAAGAATAACTTTCCGCGGAGGCAGGAAGTGGTCGAAGCATGTTTTATACGGGAAAGCTCAGTGACCGAGCCTCACTCAGGGTAACCTCAGCCCCCGGTCCCAGGTTTCACTAAGAAATCAGATCTCCTGCCCACCACCCCTCCGCACAGATGCGTCTCCACGCAGCAGAACGCCTCTTGACCTGCTGCGAGACAGAGAAGCATTGCCTTAGACTCATATTGACGAAGCCCTCTTCATGTCGATCTGAGGACACCATGGATTTTGCTGTTCCACGACACCGTGCCACCGAAGGCACCTCATATCTTCCCGAACCGGGTGCTGCCACCTTCGCACTGTCGGACCTGAGCCCCGGCACCAGCGGACGCATCACCGGCCTGGCCGACGACGGCGTCGGCGGCGTCCTGGTCAAGCGCCTGCGCAACCTGGGCTTCGTCCCCGGCCGGATCGCCACGCCGCTGCGCCGTGCCCCGATGGGGGACCCGGTGGTCTACCGCGTCTCCGACTACGAGCTGTGCCTGCGTCGCCAGGAGGCCAGGCTCATCCAGGTCACCACCGTGGAGGCCGAGAACCGCATCATCCTCCAACCCCGGCCGGCCGGACGGCATGCGGCCGACGACCCCGCAGCACCGAACACGGGAGAGACTCTGTGAGCACCCACGACACCACGAGACACGCCTCCGGGCAGTCGCAGCACTGCGAGCAGCCCTACGACGGCGCCGACTGCCACTGCGGCTCAGGAAGTTCCAAGACCCTGGTGGCCGGCGCCCCCCGTGTCGCCCTGGCCGGCGCCCCCAACGCCGGCAAGACCTCCATCTACAACGCCCTGACCGGCCTGCACGCCAAGACCGGCAACTACCCCGGCGTCACCGTCCAGCGGTCGATGGGAACCTGCAAGGTCGGCGGCAAGACCCTGACCATCGAGGACCTGCCGGGCGCCTACTCCCTGGACCCGATCAGCCCCGACGAGCAGATCGTCCACGACGTCCTCACCGGGACCTCGACCACGGTCAGCGCCCCGGACGCCCTGGTCATCGTCGTCGACGCCACGACCCTGCAGCGCGGCATGAACTTCATCGCCGAGGCCCTCGCCCTGGAGCTGCCCACCTGCCTGGTAGTCACCATGACCGACGAACTCAGCCGCCGCACGGGTCGGCTCAACGTCGCCGCTCTCGGACAGGCCCTGGGCATCCCGGCCGTGCGAGTCATCGGACACCGCGGCGTCGGCATGCCTGACCTGCGCGCCCAGCTCGCCCAGGTCGAGAACTGGCAGCGCACCCCGCTGCCGCCGCCCACCGACCCCGACGAGATCACCTCCTGGGCCGACTCGGTGCTGGCCGCGGCGGACTACCAGGCGCCCCAGAACGACCAGATCACCTCTGCCGTGGACAAGGTCCTGCTGCGGCCCATCCCCGGCACCATCGTGTTCTTCACGATCATGTTCCTCTTCTTCCAGGCGATCTTCACCTGGGCGGCTCCCTTCCAGGACGCCGTCGAAGGAGGCTTCGGGTACCTGGGCGGACTGGTGCACAACTGGCTCGACGAGTCCCATCCGCTCATCGCCGGGCTCCTGGGCGACGGCATCATCGGGGGTGTGGGCGCCGTGCTCACCTTCATCCCCCAGATCATCATCATGTTCCTCATCATCTCCGTCCTGGAGGGCGTGGGGTACATGTCCCGAGCCGCCTTCCTCATGGACAAGGTCATGAGCATCGCCGGCCTGGAGGGGCGGGCCTTCGTGGCGCTCCTGTCCTCGCTGGCCTGCGCGATCCCCGGGATCATGGCCACCCGCACGCTGCCCTCCACGAAGGACCGGGTGGCCACGATGCTGGCCGCCCCCCTCATGACCTGCTCGGCCCGCCTGCCCGTCTACGTCATCATGATCTCCTTGACGGTCGACGGCGACGCCAAGGTCGGCCCCTTCGGGACGCGCGGTGTGGTCATGTTCGCCCTCTACCTGCTGGGCGCGGTCTCCGCGATGGCGGCCGCCTGGGTGGTCAAGCAGCTCACCGACCGAGGCGGGGTGCTGCTGCCCTTCTACATGGAGATGCCGCCCTACCGCATGCCCCGCCTGCGCACCGTCCTCATCATGGTGTGGGACGCCTGCAAGGGCTTCCTGAAGAAGGCCGGCACGATCATCACCCTGACCACCGTCATCCTGTGGGTGCTGCTCAACGTCCCCATGCGCTCGGACGCCCAGTTCGAGGCCTTCTGCGCCTCCGACAAGCAGTGCGCCGCCATCGCGGCGGCCGTGGACAAGCCGGAGTCCTCCACCGTCAAGGGCGATGACGGGCAGGTCATCACCGACGCCGAGGAGCTCGGCAAGCTGTTGGATGCCCAGAAGACCTCCTACACGATGGACAACTCCTGGGCGGCCAAGGGGGGGCAAGGTGGTCCAGCCGGTCTTCGAGCCCCTGGGCTTCGACTGGCGCATCAATGTCGCCACCCTGTCCTCGCTGGCGGCGCGCGAGACCTTCGTGGCCACCCTGGGACAGATCGCCGCCGCCGAGGACCCCGAGGACCCCGGCGCCCACCTGGCCACGATGACCTACCAGCAGGACACCCTGACCAACAAGGCCGGTGACCAGCTGTTCAACCCGGCCACCGTCATCGCGATCCTCGTGTTCTTCGTCTACGCCCTGCAGTGCATGGCCACGGCCGGTGCGATGCGCCGCGAGACCGGCACGTGGAAGTGGCCGGCCATCGCCTTCACCTACATGTTCGTCATGGCCTGGGTCATGGCGGCGCTCAGCCGCGCACTCGTGGCCGCCTTCATGTAGGTGGAGCAGAATGAAGCAGTGACCACGACGGTGCCCCCGCGACGGCGGGGGCACCCCGGACATCAGGAAAGGTGAAGCGACCGTGCCCGTCGTTCCCACGCACCCGACAACCACGCCGGACCCCGACGTGCTGCGGTGGGTCATTCCCGACGGCCTGCTGCCCTTCACCGGGGAGGTCGCCCACGCCCCGGCGCTTCTCCAAAAGCTCCTGGATGATGGCACCCTGCGCTCGGTGAGAGTCGACGGCGGCGGGGTGCTCACCCTCCTGGGCACCGGCCACGACTGGCGCACGGAGGGGGCCCGAGTGCGATCCGCCCTGGTGGACGCCCTGGGCGCCCCGAAGTCGTGGAGGGGTGCCGACACCGCCCACGCCTCCGGCCCCGACGACGCCCTGGAGGCCGCCGCCCGGCAGATCGCCGACGGTTCCCTGGGGACCTTCGTTAACAGCCACGGGGGCGCGCTCGTGGTGCACTCGGTGCGCGACGGCGTCGTCGAGATCGCCATGGAGGGCGCCTGCGACCACTGCCCGGCCGCGGAGATCACGATGCACGCGCGCTTCGAGCACCTGCTGCGGCGCCGGTGCCCCTGGCTGGTCGAGGTCCGCCGGATCGACGAGTAGCCCCTCCCGAGAGCAGCCCGCCGTCGAGCCGGGCATTTTTCGCAAACTCCGCCATTTTTCCGCCCGGCTACGCGAGGAGCGCCCCGCTCGGCGCGTTGCGGGACGTGGACCCCGCCCCCTGATCTGTGTCGGTGGCACCCCAAAAACCTGACGGTAGTTAAGCCTCACCTTAGACTGTCGTCGTCGATGTGCTGCCCCGCATCGCGACCGAGAACAGACTCAAGGATCCGAGGAACTCCGAGGTCAACATGGCGACTACAGTCCCACACCACCGCACGACGCCGCCCGCAGGCGCCGGCGGCGCCCCTCTTCCGCCCACCCATCCCCTGTCCGATCTGCGTCTGGGGACCAGCTGCCGGGTCGTCGGCCTGCAGGAGGACACGGCCGACGATCCCATCGCCAAGCGGCTGAGCAACCTGGGCTTCGTGCCCGGCCGGACCGTGACGCCCCTGCGCCGCGCCCCGCTGGGTGACCCGGTGGTCTACCGCGTCGCCGACTACGAGCTGTGCCTGCGCCGCCACGAGGCCCGCATGGTTCACGTCGAGGTCCTCACCGAGGCCGACGTCGTCGAGCCCCTCAGCGGGCAGCAGGCCGGCGCCCCCGCGCGACAGGAGCAGATCCCATGAGTGACCACTGCGCAGCCTCCGAGGTCCCCGGCGCCCCCGACTGCCATTGCGGGTCCTCCAGCTCCAAGACCCTGGTGTCCGGCGCCCTGAGGGTCGCCCTGGCCGGCGCCCCCAACGCCGGCAAGACCTCCATCTACAACGCCCTGACCGGTCTGCACGCCAAGACCGGCAACTACCCCGGCGTCACCGTGGCGCGGTCGCTGGGGACCTGCCGGATCGGCGAGACCAGCCTGACCATCGAGGACCTGCCGGGCGCCTACTCCCTGAACCCGATCAGCCCCGACGAGCAGGTGGTGCGTGACGTCCTCACCGACGCCTCACAGAGCATCACCGTGCCCGACGCCCTCGTGGTCGTCGTCGACGCCACGACGCTACGGCGCGGGCTGAACTTCGTCGCCGAGGCCCTCGCCCTGGAGCTGCCCACCTGCCTGGTGGTCACCATGACCGACGAACTCACGCGGCGCGCCGGGCGCCTGGACGTGGCGGCCCTCGGGCAGGCCCTGGGGATCCCGGCGGTACGGGTTGTCGGCAACCGCAGCATCGGCATCCCCGAGCTGCGCGAGCGCCTCACCGAGCTCTCCTCCTGGCAGCGCCCACCGCTGCCCGCACCGACGGAGCCCACCGAGGTGGCCTCCTGGGCCGACTCCATCCTGGAGGCCGCCGACTACCAGGCACCCCAGCAGGACCGCATCACGACCGCCGTCGATAAGGTCCTGCTCAACCCCGTCCTGGGATCCCTGGTGTTCTTCGCCATCATGTACATCTTCTTCCAGGCGATCTTCACCTGGGCGGCACCTTTCCAGGACGCCGTCGAGGGAGGTTTCGGGTACCTGGGGGGAGCTGGTGCACGGCTGGCTCGACGAGTCCCACCCGCTGCTGGCCGGGCTCCTGGGGGACGGTCTCATCGGGGGTGTGGGCTCGGTGCTCACCTTCGTGCCCCAGATCATCATCATGTTCCTCATCATCGCCTTCCTCGAAGGCGTGGGGTACATGTCGCGCGCCGCCTTCCTCATGGACCGGATCATGAGTCGGGCCGGACTGGAGGGGCGGGCCTTCGTGGCACTGCTGTCCTCCTTCGCCTGCGCGATCCCCGGGATCATGGCCACTCGCACACTGCCCAGCGCCAAGGACCGGGTGGCCACGATGCTGGCCGCCCCCCCTCATGACCTGCTCGGCACGGTTGCCCGTCTACGTCCTGCTCACCTCCATCATGGTGCCCGCCGACACGAAGATCGGGCCGCTGAACGCGCGCGGCACCGTCATGTTCGCCCTCTACCTGCTGGGGGCGGTCTCCGCGATGGTGGCCGCCTGGGTGGTCAAGCGCCTCACCGACCGCGGCGGGGTGCTGCTGCCCTTCTACATGGAGATGCCGCCCTACCGGCTGCCGCGGCCGCGCACGGTTCTCATCATGGTGTGGGACGCCTGTAAGGGCTTCGTGAAGAAGGCCGGGACCGTCATCGCCCTGACCACGCTCATCCTGTGGGTGCTGCTCAACGTACCGATGCGCTCCGATGAGCAGTTCAACGCCCACTGCTCCGCCAGCGCCGAGTGCGCGGCCGTGTCCGCGGCGGTGGAGGACCCGGCGTCGTCGACCATCAAGGGCGATGACGGGCAGGTCATCACTGATGCCGAGGAGCTCGGCAAGCTGCTGGATGCGCAGAAGACCTCCTACACGATGGACAACTCCTGGGCGGCCGCCATCGGCAAGACGGTGCAGCCGGTCTTCGAGCCTCTGGGCTTCGAGTGGCGCGTCAACGTGGCGATCCTGTCCTCGCTGGCGGCGCGCGAGACCTTCGTGGCCACCATCGGCCAGATCGCCGCAGCCGAGGACCCCGAGGAGCCCAGCGCGCACCTGGCAACGATGACCTACCAGCAGGACACACTCACCAACAAGGCCGGCGACCAGCTGTTCAACCCGGCCACGATCGCGGCGATCCTGGTGTTCTTCGTCTACGCCCTGCAGTGCATGGCCACGGCTGCGGCGATGCGCCGCGAGACCGGCACCTGGAAGTGGCCGGCCATCGCCTACACCTACATGTTCGTCACGGCGTGGGTCATGGCGGCCCTCACGAGGGTCATCGTCGCCATGCTCATGTAGGCGGGGCCGGGGTGCGCTGACCGAGCCGCGCCTGCACCGCGTGCGCCCGCCGCCCCAGCACACACCGCCTACCCCGCACCTCCCTCACACACTTCGACCGAATCTTCATAATCGACGCGGCTCCGGGTCTTTTTTGAAGATTCGGTCGAAGTGTTAGGTGCGAGCAAGTGCCGGCACTTGGCAGCCGCCAGCCCCCGCGGCCGCCTCCCACTCCACCCGCTCAGCGGGTGATCGTCTAGGCTCGCGGCATGGCGACTCCGGAGTTCATCGTCTCCCTGCGGCAGAAGATCGGGCACGACATGCTGTGGCTGCCGGGGGTGAGCATCGTCGTCGTCGACGAGGCCGGCCGGCTCCTGCTGGGTCGGCGCGCCGACAACGGACGCTGGGCGGTGGTCTCAGGCATCCCCGAGCCCGGCGAGCAGCCGGCGGTGGCGATCCGGCGCGAGTGCCTGGAGGAGACTGGCGTGGACGTGGATGTGCTGGCGCTCACAAGCGTGACCGCGGGCGAGCCCTTCGCCTTTCCCAACGGGGACAACTGCGTGTTCATGGACATCAATTTCGTGGGACGGGCGAGGCCCGGCAGCGCGGATCGCGCCCACGTGGCCGACGACGAGTCCACGCAGGTGGGCTGGTTCGCGCCGGACGCGCTGCCCGAGCCGCTGCTGAGCTCGACCCCCGGACGTATCGAGGCGGCCCTGGCCTGGCTGGCCGACCCGACGTCGGGCGCGCGCTTCCACCCGGCGTCCTGAGGCCGGCTGCCTTCGCTCGGCCGGGGACGCCGACGGGGGCATTCCGCGCGTCGGGGTGCCGTCTCTTCCGGCCGGGGACAGTGTGCGCGTACGGGGACGGGATTGCTGTCCCCGACGGCGTCGAACGCCCCCGGCCGTGGCGATATGTCCCCGACGGCGTCGAATGTCCCCGACCACAAGAGGGGAGGCAGTTGCAGTCAGGCCTCGGGCGCCTCGATGCCGATGCGCCGAAGACCCTCGGCCTGCGCGCTGTTGGGGTCCAGGGGCCTGGCGGCGGTGAGGACAACGCGCACGCCCTCGGGGGTGACGACCTCGACCTCGCGGGAGTTCCACGGCGTGATGCGCGGGCCGGTGACGCTGCCCGGTCGGCGCTGCTCGCAGGCCGCGGCGATCTCGTCGATCTGGGACAGGACGCAGGAGAAGCTGACGCTCATCGAGGGGCCGTCGGCCGGGGCGGGCGCCTGCGGCGCCGGCACCAGGAGGACGTCCTGGAAGGCCCAGCGGCGCAGGTGCACCAGCTGGCCGGGAATGCTGAACAGAGTGAAGAAGCCCAGTGCCTCGGTCCAGAAGTCGACCGAGGCGTCCAGGTCCGACGTCGGGACAGTGACGAACATCGGCATGCCGTAGATGCCGTGGAAGGGCTCGGGCGGCTGGGCGTCCTCGCTGGGCGCGGGCACGGGCTCATCTCGAATGCGTTGAAGGTGCTCATGTGGGGCAGCCTCGTCCCTCACGCTACGTGAGGGTCAAGGTGATCCGCGTTGCTGTTGGCCCCGCTGTCGGGGACATCGACGGGGACTTCCTGCGCGGCGGGGTGCGGTCTCTTCCGGACGGGGACATCGTGCGCGTGCGGGGACGGGATTCCTGTCCCCGACGGCGTCGAATGCACCCGGCCGCGAAGATATGTCCACGACGGCGTCGAATGTCCCCGGCCGCGACAGCACATCTCTGTCATCAGCAACGCCGTCAGAACGGAGCCATCGCGGAGACGACGAGGTTGCTGCGCGGCAGCGGCTCGCGGCGAGCCAGCGCCCGGCACCAGTCGTCAGTGGTGGCCACCGCCGCCCAGTTGGAGTGCAGCAGCGCCATGAGCGTGGTGTGCACTGTGCGCGCATCCGCCTTGCCGGCGCAGTTGCGCAGGTTGATGGCGCCGACGGCGTCGGAGAGCACCTCTGTGGCCAGGCCGATCGTCTCTCCCCAGGCCGCTGAGGCCAGGACGCAGTTATTCACCATGAAGCCGACGAGCGTCACGGTATTGACGCCCTGCTCGTGCAGCCATGCGGCGAGGTCGGTTCCCGCGTAGATCGACCCGTGGTGCTTGACGACGCTTTTCCACTGCGGGGTCCGTCGGCGCTCGATGCTCGGGCAGAGCTCGAAGCCCTTCCCGCCCGGAGCGAAGATCGCGCCGCCGGGCGGGCCGGCGTGCTGCACGCAGACCACGGGGAGTCCGGCGCTCTCGGCAGCGTCGAGCACCCGCTCGATCTGCTCCATGCAGTCGCGCAGGCGCGGGTAGCGGATGCGCAGCGGCAGGCGCGAGTACTCATTCTGTACGTCGATAAGGACCAGGGCCCTGCGCGGGGCGGTTAGGTCCGGTTCATCACGATCAGTCACGGTGCCTCCAAACATGCGCGCCGTGGCGCGGCGGTTGCGTGGTGACACTCAGGATGTGCGATCGGACTGGCACCCACCAGTGGCGCATATGCTACGTAGCGATGGTTTCGCGCCAGCTGTTGAGGGATACCGATTCGGCGCAAGGCAGGACGTGCTCAGGGAGGTCTCATGCATATCGCCGTCTACGCCTTCGACGGCATCACCATGTTCCACCTGTCGATCCCCCAGATGGTCTTCGACACCGTGAGCCGGCTGGGTCTTGCTAACTGGCAGGTCTCGCTATTCACCACCACCTCCGAGTCGGTGACACCCCCACAGGAGGCCGCGGCTCCCGCGGAAGGTGCGGACCCACCGCCATCCACCGCGCCATCACACACCACCTCCATCCGCACCTCAGAGGGCTACATCCTTGGCGGTCTGGGAGGTCCGGAGCTGGCGAACGAGGCCGACGTCGTCGTAGTCCCCGCCTGGTTCTCCGACGGCCGCCCCGCCGGGAAGGAGCTGTGCTCACTCCTGAAAACCGCACATGCACGGGGAGCCTGCGTCGTCGGCCTGTGCCTGGGGGCGATCCCCTTGGCCGAGGCCGGTCTCATCGGCGGGCGCCGAGCGGTGACGCACTGGCAGGCCTTCGAGCCGATGGCGCGCGAGCACCCGGAGATCGCGCTGGACGAGTCGGTCCTCTACGTGGACCATGGCGATGTTCTGACCTCGGCGGGTGCGGCGTCGGGCCTGGACGCCTGCCTCCACCTGGTACGCACGCACCTGGGGGCACAGGCCGCCAACGAGGTCGCACGCCAGCTCGTCATCGCACCGCATCGCGAAGGCGGGCAGGCACAGTACATCAAGCGGCCAGTGCCGCCGCGCGCCGACAACGACCCGATCGGCAGCACGGTGGCCTGGGCACTGGAGCACCTGGGCGAGCCGCTACCCGTGGAACGGCTGGCGAGGACGGCACAGATGAGCACCCGTTCCTTCATCCGTGCCTTCCGGGAGTCGACCGGCATCGCGCCTGCGGCATGGGTGCGCGCGCAGCGGGTGCGCGAGGCCCAGCGCCTTCTGGAGAGCACGGACCTGGCGGTCGAGCAGGTGGCCTCGAGCTGCGGCTTCGGCAGCGCCGTCACTATGCGCCAGGCCTTCGCCCGGATACTGAGCACGACGCCGTCGGCCTACCGACGCCGGTTCCGCACTGTTTCTCCCGATCCCGCCACGATGTGAGGCCACACTGACATCCGAGGCCGCACCACCTGACCCCACCGGGCATCGACGGGGACATTCCGCGCGGCGGGGTGCCATCTCTTCCGGGCGGGGACATCGTGCGCGTGCGGGGACGGGATTCCTGTCCCCGACGGCGTCGAATGCCCCCGGCTGCGATGATATGTCCCCGTCCGTGTGCGGGGCGGTCTACTCCGCGGGCGGCTCGACGACGAGCGGCTCCTCACCGGGGGCGCGCACCTCGGCGCGAGGCGTCAGCGCCACCCTTGGTATGATCTGGGTATGACTCAGAAGATCGCGGTGAGCCTCCCTGACGAGCAGGTCGTCTCGATCCGTCGCGCGGTCGAGCAGGGCAGGGCTCCGTCGGTGTCGGGCTTCATCAGCGCAGCGGTCGCTCGCGCACAGCGGGAGGACGACCTCGCCCAGCTGCTGGACGATCTTGATCGCGAGCTCGGCCCCGTCGACGACGCCGACCTGGCCTGGGCGGATAAGGCACTGGGGCTGGCGTGACCACCACCAGCAAGACGAGCGTCAAGGGCCTGACTCTCGACACCGGCGCGTTGCTCGCGCTTGAGCGCGGGGACTCGCGGGTCCGCGCGCTCCTTCGGCGGGCACTAGAGACGGGACTGCCGCTGAGTGTTCCCGCCGGCGTCGTGGCACAGACCTGGCGGGGCGGTCCGCGGCAGGCCCGCATCGCACGACTGCTCGCGGATCCCAGCGTGCACGTGGCACCGCTGGACGACATGACGGCGCGAGCCGTCGGCCTGCTGTGCGGACGCAGCGGACACCGGGACATCGTTGACGTTCACGTCGCCCTGCTGGCGCAGGAGCAGGGGCACACCGTGGTGACCTCCGACCCTGAAGACCTGAGCGCGGTCCATCCCAGTCTCCCACTCATCACGGTCTAGACGGGCGTTGCAAACCGCGGCTGCAAACCCCTGCCGGCGACATCGCCAGGGACATTCCGCGCGGCGGGGTACGGTCTCTTCCGGGCGGGGACAGCCCACGCGTGCGGGGACGAGATTCCCGTCCCCGTACGCGTCGATGGCACCCGCCGGTGGCAAAGTGTCCCCAACGGCGTCGAAGGCCCCCGGCTGCAACGACACGCCGCCGCCAGCGCGAGAGCCCCTCACTCCGCGGGCGGCTCGACGACGAGCGGTGCCTCGCCGGGGGCGCGCACCTCGGCGCGGGGTGCCGGCTCCAGGGCCAGGCTCACGTGCAGCCGCTGGCCCTCCTCGCCGACGGCGTCGTAGGACAGTCGCGGATTGTCCAGCTCAGTGACCTCGGTGCGGGCGCGCACGAGCCAGGGGTGGCGGCGTCGCAGCCCGATGAGGTCCTGGTGGAGCCGCAGCATCCAGGCTCCCTGCGGCGCGAGCCCGGACGGCGTGGCCGGCAGGGCGGGGCGGACCTCGTCGTCGCCGCCGAGGGTCTCGGTCTTCACCCCGCGGAAGGCCTGCTCGTCCCCGTAGTAGACGCTGGGCACGCCGCCCACGGTCATGAGCAGGACAACGGCGAGCGCCGCCCCGCCGGCCCCGACCTTGCTGGCGATGCGGGTGACGTCGTGGTTACCGACGAAGGTGGCCGGGACGAACCGGTCCAGCAGCTCATTGTGGCGCTTAAGGCACCAGTCGAGCTCGTAGAAGTTGACGTCGGCCAGCGAGCTCCAGGTCGCCTTCCACAGCTCGTACTGGGTGACGGTGTCCACGGTGGAGGCCTCCACGAAGCCGGTGTAGTCGCCGTGGATGACCTCACCCATGAACCAGGCGTCGGGGTGGCGCTCGCGCACGGCGGGCAGGACGCTCGCCCAGAAGGCGGGGTCGACGGAGTAGGCGGCGTCCAGGCGCCAGGCACTCGCGCCGCGGTCGAGCCAGTGGGTGAGCACCCGCACGGCCAGGTCGCGCACCTCGGCGGAGTCGTGGTTGAGCGCGGCCAGGGACTCGTGACCCTCGAAGGTGGCGTAGCCGGGGCCGGTCGGTCCGGCATCGCTCCCGCCAGCACCGTCCCCGACGGCGGCGTCGTCGAAGCGGAAGAGGCCTCGCTCCTTTCCCCCGGCGCGGGCGGCCCGGAAGAGGGGGTGCTCGGTGCCGACGTGCCCGAGGACGCCGTCGAGCATGAGGGACAGGCCCCGGGTGCGGCAGGCCTCGGCGAGGCGGTCGAAGGCGGAGTCGTCCCCCAGGCGGGGGTCGATGCGCAGGTGGTCGGTGGTGTCGTAGCCGTGGGTGGATGAGGCGAAGATCGGCCCGAGCGACAGGCCGTTGGCGCCGAGCTCGACGGCGTAGTCGAGCCAGGGCGTCAGGCGGTCCAGGCGCGCGGGGGCGCCGGGCTCGGTCAGCGGCGTCCCCGGTTCAGGGCGGATGGGGGCGCCGGTGGCGCCGAGGGGATAGACCTGCCACCAGATGGCGTGGTCGACCCAGGCGGGGGCGGCGGATCGGCTCATTCCAGTTGACTCACTCGTCATGTCTCAAGGGTGCCACTCCTGGGCCGCGCAGGCAGCGCTACGGCCCGGCCAACGCAGCACCGGGCTGCACTGGGCCACCTGCGGGGCGCCGGGCGACTGGCGGAAGTAAGCTCTGGGACCGCCCCCAGCGAATAACACCCCAGAGCCAGCAGTCCGGCCCTGCAGACACGAACGTGGGGCCCACCTCTCAGGAGGTGGGCCCCACGTGATGGAGTCAGCGCGTCGGCGCGAGCCTCAGGCTCAGCGGACGGGCTTGCGGACCTCGGCGGAGAGGAACCAGGCCTGCTGCTCGAGCTTGCCGATGAGGTCCTCGACGATGCCGGAGGAGGTGGGGTCCTCGGAGTCAACGTCCTCGTCCACACCGCGCAGGGTGGCGACGACGGCCTCGATGGCGGAGACGATGTAGGCGACGCCCTCGCTGGTGAGGATCTCGCCCTCGGGGGCGGCCGGCACGGTGGTGGCGGCGGAGACGGTGGCCGGACGGCCGTCGGGGACGGCGTTGATGGCGCGCATGCGCTCGGCGACCTCGTCGGAGCCGGCGCGAGCGATGTCGACAACCTCGTCGAGGTTGAGGTGGACGTCGCGGAAGTTCGGGCCAACGATGTTCCAGTGGATCTGCTTGCCGACGAGCTCGAGGGCGATGAGGTCGGTCAGGACGCGCTGGAGGTTGTCACTCAGGGCGGCGGAGGCGGTGTAGGAGAGGTTGATGGACGGTGTTGTCATGGTGTCTGCGTTCATGGCCATCACTTTACTACGTCGGAAGTCTCCGTGGGTGTTACTTATGATTCACAGGCAAGCCATGCCTCACCTGAAACCAAGGGTCACCTGCCCCGACGGGCTTCCCAGGCCGGACGACGGCGGTCAACAGCACGTGGACACTGGCGTGAGCCGGCTGGCATAATGACGGGGAGCCATCCGGCGGTCACCGGACGGCTCCCCTGGGTAAGCGGCTCATTCGAACCACTTGCCGAGGGTATCCACAAGGACACTGACGGCCCGGGTCAGGCGAGCGATTGCGGTTAACAGGTCGCTCACCCTCCGGGCCGTTTCCTTGTCTTTGCGGACTTGCCTGCGTCGGCCTTTCGGCTTGGACACGACCCTCACCTTCTTCCGACTCCCTTCCTCCCCGGCAGGACACTGGGCGTTCCGGGAGAAGGTGCCGAAGAAAGGTGAGGGCAATCATGCCATGGTGGCTCCGGAGATATCAGCCGACCTTGCAGGTGTTCGGCTCGCCGGTCTCCTCCTCCTCGGAGGCGAGCCAGTGCCCGTTACTACCGGGCACCATGGTGTTCTTCGCCGGGATGCGCACCTTGTTGGTGGGTTCGGTGACATCCTTGCCCTGTGCGTCGACGTAGGTCACCTGCGTCATGTCCACACAGTAGATGACGGTGGCGCTCTGGCCGTCGGAGCTCATGGCAACCTCGGAGATCGCCACCTTGACGGGGGTCTTGGCCTTCTGCCCCGCGTTTTTCAAGGTGGCGGCGTCATTGAGGAGCTGCTGCTGGAGGTTGCCGGTGGTGACAGTGGGTACCTTGCTCGTGTCCTGCCCGCCGCCGACCCACAGCTTCCAGGACATCTGATCGTAGGCCACGAAGTCCTGGAGGATCGCGACCCGCTTGACGTCGAGGCCGGCGGGGATCGCGGTGACGGTGTACCCGAGCTGGGCGTCGGACAGGGAGGCCGCCGTGACGGTGCCAGCAGTGCCCGACGCCGTAGCGGAAGCCGAGGGGGCCGACGTCGGCCTCCCCGTGGAACCAGCCCTGCTGGCGGGCGCCTTGGCGTCGGGCTTGGAGTCCTTGGAGGAGCAGCCGGTCAGGGCCAGTGAGCCGGCGAGCAGCAGGCAGCCCAGTGCGGCAGCTCGACGACGGCCCCCAGCTCGACTCGCGGGGCGGTTCTCGGCATGTGCCACAGGGGCTCCTCACTGTCGGCCGGAATCAACCCGGCGGAAACCAACCCGTTGACAGTACCTCGAAGGTCACGAACATGTCTCGACCTTCGTCGGCCTCAGTCCCAACAGTCTCAGTTTTGGCAGGGATGCTGTGGTTGACCGTGAGCATCAAGCCCCGGGCTCAGCTCGCGGCAGCCATATCGATAGTGAGGCGCAGGTCCAGTGCACGGGCGATACGCCAAAGAGTCGAGACGGAGGGAACCTGCCCACCGTTCTCGACAGCAGAGATGACCGACTGTTGGGTTCCCATGCGCCTAGCCAGCTCGGTCTGGGTCAGCCCTGCACGTGTACGTGCGGCGTAGACGAGCTCAGCGAGCTGCAGACGTGCCTCCTCTTCGGCCTCAGCGGCATCGAATCGGGCACGCTCGTCCGGCGTCATGGCGGCCAGAGCCTCGGCCTCAGCCTGCCGGAACGGTGTGGTCCTCATGATTACTTCCTCCTCTTTCGGGCGTCCTTGGTCGCCGCCTGAGCGAACTGATAGGCCACCTGGGCCCGCCGAGCTCGTAGGACCTCCCTTCGCTCATTCTGGCGCTGCTTGCGAAAGGTGGTCAGCGTGATGGCCTTCCGTTCGGGTTCGAGAACGTACGTGATCCGTCTCGCCACACCCTCGCAGGTGAACCGCAGTTCGCGCAGGCCTCCGCCCAGTTGTTTCGACAACGGCATGCCGAGCATGTGCCCGGAATCCTCCAACCGAGTCAGCACGCGACGGGTCGCCGCCTTCCCCTCGGGAGTCAGGCCCTGATACCAGGTCAGAACCTCGTCGGAGAACTCAACCGTCCATCGCACAGACCCACTATGTCATTCAAGAGATATCGTGACAAGACGATACTCTCGTTCTTACTGTGCCTGTGGCGCGGTCAAGTCGTTTGTCCCACCTCAGTTCTGGCGGGGATTCTTTCCGTTGGCGGTCAGGGTCTGGACCTCGGCGACGGGGAGGTTGACGGTGCTGGTGGTGGTGATGGCCGGCAGGGTGCCGCTACTCCCATCACTACCGGAGCAGGAGGCCGAGTAGGCGACCTTGATCGCGAGCGGCGTGGCACCACCCAGGTGGGCCGAGCTGCGGTTGAAGGAGATCGTGCAGGGGCTCGAGCCCTCAGGCATCCCCTGGTGCCAGGCAATACCGAACCCGGTGCAGGAGGCCTTCCTGTCGGGGGCCGACAGCTGCAGGCCAGAAGACCCAGCAGTGACAGTCACCGACGTCGCCCCGGCCGTCGCAGTCGCCTTGACACTCGTTGGAGTCTCACCAGTAGCCCACACCCAGGTATCCATCCCCACCAGCGTCGCACCCTGGGAACCGACCTTCGGATTCGTCTGAACCGTCGGGGCGGGAATCTTCACCACCTTCCACGCCGCCCGGGCGAGTCGACCTGCCGAGATACGAGGAGCCGGCGCGCCCGCACCGGGCTCAACTCAGATGAACTCATCAGGATTACTCGCGTAGAACTCACGGATCTCCCGGGCATCCTCAGCCCTCTCCTCCTGGGACGCGGAGGAGCCACCAACACCGAGGAATTACAACATCCTGCAAGACCGCACGTACCAGGTGTTTATTCTCACTATGGCAAGAATCTGAAGGGGAAGGACGTCCACGAGCTGTCAAGCGCCTATCGGGCCTCGCAGCCCAGTATTACGTTCCCCGTCGCGGGAGTCGTTGGCGCCAAAGGCGAGGTTTTCCTCGGAGATGAAGGCAGGGGAGCTCAATCATCACATACGGTAACTCCTTCATCCTCGCCTCCTTCTACCCGTGGCAAGAACTAGGAGACAACCTTGACGTCAATCTTCGTAACCTGGCACTGTCGATGGTGCCTTGGGTCTGTCAGGGCGAGCCGGTACCCGACCTCGGGGCAGACCTGACACCAGCGTTCCCCGACGGGACAGCTACGGCATCGACCTCGCCAGGGGCGCCGGGAGGCAAACCGTCCCCAACTGCATCTGAATCGGAGTCAGGGCTGTAGCGGCCCCACCGCAACACCCTCTACCGCCCCACAGGTGACGGCTCAGAGGATGTCACTAAGGGCTCAGGTCAGTCCCGGGATGCAATGAAGTAGGGGGTATGCAAAAGCCGCGATCGCGGCGACGTCCCCCGTTCCCGCGCTGACCATCCACGCTGCACACGTGAGTCCAGGCGACCTCTGGGTGGGGTCATGATTCCGCGGAGTGTGATCGGGAAGCGCGATCCCCGAGCTGCATGGCAACCAACCGGGCGCCACACCCACAGTCGGCGACAATCCGCTATCCTTCGCTTGGAGTTCTCGAACGACAGCAGCCCGCATTGTCGCAGGCGAAGCGACACCTTCACCCCACTTGCATCACCTCAACAGTCAACACTCGAGTTTAAGGTCAGGTCCTCATGAAGCTTCGGTCTCGGTGCTTTGTCGTTGCGAGTGTCGCTGTGGTGCTTCTGAATGTGTCGTGCTCGGTGGTTGGCGGAGGAGAGGCGCCCCCTAAGAAGGTCGCGCCATTGCGGTCAGTCATGTTGACTCGTGAGGACGTCCCTGGGGCTACTGACGTGAAGTGGTCGGATGAGACGGGATATCTGAGTATTTGCCCCGCCGCGGATGATGACATCGATCTGTCGTTGTCATCGGATCCTGAGACTCAGTTGAGTGTCGAACGCCTTGAGGGTGATGGGATGTCCGTTACCCAGGCACTGATCTTCAATCTCATAGAGAGTGACAAGGGTGGACGTGTTCGTGCTCTGCATGCGGATGTCATAGCCTGCGACGGTGTAGAGACGACTGAGAATCGCCCCTGGCCCGACAGGCCCGCACCTGCCCCCGGGGAGCGAGTGAGCGTGGCGATATCGACGCTGGAACCAGGCTCCCTGCCAAAGGGCGCCTTCGGTTTCAGGCAGCGGGCCACCACACGAGCCAGTGTCGTCGTTGTGGACATGGTCTACGCCCCTGTGAAACGCGGAGACCAGCAGGGCATCCTCATGATCCGTACCGCCGCAACCGAGGGCAAGACCAGTCCGCAAGACGCCGTCGGGCTGCTGAACAAGGCGCTCCACCGCGCCGACGCCCACATCGACCCAGACCAGCTGATCGCCCCGGCGCAGCCGTCACCGACATCAGGCAGCGCCACGGCAGCACCGACGTCGCCGCCAACACCCTGAGCCCACCCGCACCCCAGCACACGTCACCAACGTCATGAACTCATACATCTAGGCAACGACCACTCACCACAGGATCGTCACACCGGACAGTTCCTCGAAGGCCGGATCGCGCGTCACCAGCGCAAGCGACTCGTACATCGCTTGCGCCGCCAGCATCCGATCAAAGGGATCGCGATGCGACCACTCAAGCTGCCCGCTCAAGCGCGCGTGCGACCACTCGATGGGCAAGAACTCCGCTCCGAGCCGTCGCACGTGCCCCTCGAGAGCATCCAGCCACGGCCCCGCTCCAGGCAGTTTCCCAATGCGGTTCTTGGTATGCAGCTCCCATGCACTGGCGGCGGAGACCACCAGGAGATTCCCTCGGTCTCGCAGCACCTCGACAGCCCTCCCGCCCAGACGCGAGGGCTCATTGATCGCCCACATGAGCGCGTGCGTATCGAGCAGGTAGCCCTTCATGCACCCTCCCAGGCACTCAGCTCCTCCTCCGGCAGCTCGTCGAAGAACGTGTCCGGCAGCTGGTATCCGCCGAAGCCCAGCTCCCGCTCGCCCCCGACCGGAACCAAGCGCGCCACTGTATGACGCCCTCGGGCGATGTTGATGGTCGCCCCCTGCTCGACCTCCACCAACAGCGCCGACAGATGCGTCTTCGCCTCCTGAACCTTCACCGTCTTCATGCATTGATGGTCCCAGGAGAAAGCGACCTGGTCAACCAGGTTGGTCAGGTTGCGCCGCCGCCCACCCTCATGGCCGGGGACATTTCACACCGACGGGGACTGTTTGCGCGTCCGGGGACAGGAATGCTGTCCCCGGGCGCGCAGGATGCCCCCGTCTGGAGTGGAGTGTCCCCGGCCGGAAGAGAGTGTCCCCGACGGCGTCGAATGCCCCCGCAGGCGGGGAGTCAGGCCCAGGGCTGGCGCTGGGCCCACTCCTGTGGGCTGACGCGGCGCCCGGTGTAGAAGGGCGTGTCCACGCGCACGTGCATGCGCGCCTCCGTGTAGCGCTGGTGGTGCAGGACCCCCTCGAGCCGGTCGAGGCTGTCGGCCTCGAAGCCGAGGATCCACTCGTAGTCGCTCAGGCCGAAGGTGGACAGGGTCGAACCCTTGACGTCGGGGTACTTGGAGAAGCCGTGGCGCCCGTGCTGGGCCATCATGCGCGAGCGCTCCTCGGGCTCGAGCAGGTACCACTCGTAGGAACGCACGAAGGGGTAGACCATGACCCAGTCGCGCGGCGCCACCCCGGCCAGGCAGGCCGGCACGTGGCGGGGGTTGAACTCGGCGGGCGTGTGCAGCCCCATGCAGGACCACACCGGCTCCAGATAGCGACCCAGCGCACTGCCGCGCAGGCGGTGGTAGGCGTCCTGAAGGACCTCGGGGTCGTCGTCGAGCCACCACACGAGCAGGTCGGCGTCGGCGCGCAGGCCCCCGACGTCGTACCAGCCGCGCGTCGTCACGCCGCCGGCCTCGACGAAGTTGGCGCTCTCCCCCCAGGAGCTGCTCGCGCTCGGGCTGGGAGGCGGGCAGCGGGCGGGCCAGGCGGAAGACGGCGTAAAGGGTGTAGTGGTACTGGTTGTTGATGGCCTCCAGGTCGACGTCGGTGGCGTCGCGTGGGTCGCGGTGGGGGCGGCGCTCCTCGTCCTCGAAGCGGTGCAGGCCGCCCTCACCGGGGTGACCGCCGGGATGTCCGTGCTGGCCGTGGGTGTCGGTACTCATTCTCTTCTCCTGGTTCGTATCGGAGCTACTGGGATGGGGACTATCGAGAGCCTTCGCCGTCGGTCCCGTGGTGAGCGGGCCGGCCGGGGTGGCTGGCCCCGTTCCGGCAGCAGGAGTCCGGGCAGATCGTGTGGAACGGGCCGACGCCGGTGGTCGAGTCGGGCCGGACGTCCTCACCGCGGGCGGCGGCGGCCCGCTCGAAGAGGATGTCGACGAGGGAGTCGATGAAGGCCGGGTGGGTGCCGACGGTGGCAGCGCGCGCATACGGCATCCCCAGGTCGCGGGCGGTTTGGGCGGCCTCGGTGTCGAGGTCGAAGACGACCTCCATGTGGTCGGAGATGAAGCCGAAGGGGGCCACGACGACGCCCTCGGGCCTGCTCACGGGGCTGCCGTCGGTCAGGTGCCCGGCGGCCAGGGCCTCGAGGTGGTCGTTGACGTCCGGTTCGAGCCAGCGGGCCTGCGGCGGGCCGGAGCGCGAGCAGTAGACGAGGTCGGCCTCGACCGTCTCCAGGCCGAGGCGGCGGGCGACCTCGGGCACGAGGACGGCGGCCAGCGCCTCGTGCTGGGCGACGTAGGAGACCTCCGTGGACAGGTCGGCGGCCACGCCCGGCTCTCGCCGCCCGGCGCCGGTCGGGTCGTGCGCGTCAGAAGCGCCGGAGGCGCCGGGTGCGCTCTCAGTGCCCTCCCCAGGGGCGGAACCGGCCTCCATGCCCAGGGGGATGGAGTGGGTGACGAGCACGAGGCGCGCGTCCGCGGCCGCCACTCCCTGCTCGGCCAGGGCGCCGTAGGCCTCGACGATGGCGTCAATGTTGGCCTGCAGCAGGCCGGGGGTGTTGTAGTAGGGGCGCGTCTTGTCCGCGGTGAGCTCCACGGGACCGCCCCCGTCCCCGCCGACCCGGGCGGCGGCGTCGGCCTCGAATCCCTCACCGGTGGAGCCGTCCGCGCCGTCGGCGAGCAGGGCGACGGCGCCGGCCAGGTCCTCGCGGTACTGGCGGCACCCGGAGTAGGAGCCGAAGGCCGCGGTGGGCAGGGCCAGAACGCGGCGGGCCCCGGCGTCGGCCAGCTCGCGCAGGGCCTGGCTGACGAAGGGGTGCCAGTTGCGGTTGCCGACGATGATCGGCAGCGTCGAGCCGCGCTCGGCCAGGCGGGCCTGGAGGGAGTCGCGCAGCTCGGCGTTGCACGCGTTGATCGGGGAGGCGCCGCCGACACTCTGGTAGTGGCCGGAGACCTCTACGAGGCGGGAGTCGGGCACGCCGCGGCCGGCTGTGGCGTTGCGCATGAAGGGCAGGACGTCCTCGGGGCGGCGGGGCCCGCCGTAGGACTGCAGGAGAATGGCGTCGTAGGGGGCCAGCGGGTCGAGGGCCGGGACAGTGGCTGGGGCTCCGGCGAGGTCGGCGCCCGGGAGGGCATCCGAGCGTGCGTCCAGGCGCGCGGGAGCCTCCTGGGTGGGCCCGGGCACGGGCGCGGCGGTGTCAGTCATGGTTCTCTCCTGTGCTTTCCAGGCCCCAGACGAGCTCGAGGGCCTGACGGTAGGCTCCTCGCGGCCCTCCTGGCCGGCGCGGCGGGCCATGACGGTGGGCTGGTGGAGGAGGCGGGCGGCCAGGTGGTGCAGGGCCCGCTCGGCCTGCGCCAGGGGCACCATAGGCTCGCCGTCGATCTCGCTGGCGGCCTCGAAGCCGGGCTTGGCAGCGAGGAGATGGTGGGGGCAGGCCCCTGCGGCGGCGTCGGCGCTGTTGACACCGCTGACGCCGGTTCCGGCGCGCCCGTCGACGGCGGGGACGGCCAGGGCGAGGCGGCGGGCGGGCTGGGGGCGCAGGCGGGCGGCCTCCTCGGCGACGACGCGACCCACCTGGGCGCGCAGGGGCGGTGATGAGGGGGTCCATGGCCCGGCCGGCCAGGGTGCGCTCGAAGTCAGCGGCCTCGGCCTCGACGATGGCGCGGGCGGCGGTCACCTGCTGGGCCTCGGCCTCGGGAACGGCGTCGCGCACGCGGGCCAGGTCGAGGTGGACGACGCCGGGTAGGGCACCGACGGACTCGTCGACGTCGCGGGTCAGGGCCAGGTCGAGGATGACGAGCGGGCGGGCGTCTCCCCCGGCCGAGCCGGCTCGCTCGGCGGCGACGGGGGCGACGACGTCGGCGGTGAGGATCGGCCCGCCGGTGCCGCGGCAGGTGACCACGAGGTCAGCGCGGCTCATGGCCCCACTCAGGGCGCCGGTGGGGACGGCGCGCAGGCCGTGGCCGACGGCGAAAGCCTCGGCGCGGTTGGAGGCGGAGTAGACGGCGATGTCGCTCAGGCCTCGGGCGCGCAGGTCGGCGACGGTGGCGCCGGCGTAGGAGCCGGTGCCGACGATGAGGGCGCGGCAGTCCTCCAGCGGCGGCAGGTGCGCTGCGGCCTGATCCACGCCGACGGCGACGACGCTGCGCCCCTGACCGGACAGCTCGGTCTCGTGGGCCACCCGGCGGGCGGTGGCCGAGGCGCGCTCGACGACCCGCACGAGCTCGGGGCTAAGCGTGCCCTCGGCGGCGGCGGTCTCGGCAGCGCGGCGGACCTGGCCGACGATCTGGGCCTCGCCGACCACCATCGAGCTCAGGCCCGCAGCGATGGCGAGCATCTCCCTGCGGGCGGCCGCCCCGACCAGGTGGGTCAGCAGGAGTCCGCTCGCAGGGAGCCCGGCGCGCTCGGCCAGGAAGGCGGTGATGGTCTCCCCCAGGTCCGACGCCGCGGCCGACTGGCTCGCGTCCGCCGGAGAGAGGTCCGGGTGCAGGGCCGCCGGGCAGCCGGTGTCGGCCCAGGAGTCGGCATCGATGAGCAGGGTCAGGCGGTTGCAGGTGGACAGCACCAGAACCCCGCGTAGCGCCGGGACCGCCTCCAGGAGGTCCGGCCCCAGCCCCGGGGCGACCGCACCGAGCCGGGCAACGACGTCGAGGCCCGGCAGTCGATGGTCTGCGGAGAGAAGATGAGTAGTCACAACGTGGGCTATTGAAACATCACCGTGGTGAGCGGGCACAATAGCGGCGTGGCGACACACACCCGACATCATGACAATGCGTCATCACCATATTTCTGACACCCTGTCAGGACCCGACGGACGTCTGGAACGCCGCACCATTACGCGCAATAAACCCCCTCTGACCACTGCTGACAGAGGCAGTCGGATATGTCTCACATTCAGTTCCCTTATCGCAGGGAAAGCACGCGGCGTCAGCATTCTTCGCCCGATAACGGCGATTTCGTCACCGGCAGTTCACACAATGATTCAATGACTTCCGAGCCGGCGGCGCAGGCTGCCGAGGCGGCGGGGCCTGCCGGGACCACGACGGGACCGGCTCCGTCGCCGGCGCTCCTGGAGGCGCTGGCGGGGCGGAGGCCCGCGCGCACACCGGTGTGGTTCATGCGTCAGGCGGGACGGTCGCTGCCGGAGTACCGGGCGCTGCGGGCGCGCGCCGGCGTGCCGATGCTGGATGCCTGCCTGGATCCTGCGCTGGCGGCGGAGGTGACGCTGCAGCCGGTGCGGCGCCACGGCGTCGACGCCGCCGTCTTCTTCTCCGACATCATGGTGCCGCTGCGCCTGGCGGGCGTGGGGGTACGGATCGAGGAGGGCGTCGGGCCGGTCCTCGACGCCCCGGTGCGCAGCGGTCGCGAGGTGGTCGAGCTGGTGGCCCGCCGCTTCGGTGACGGCCCCGACGCCGAGGGGGTCGGGGCGATCGAGGAGGCGGTGCGGCGCGTCGTCGTCGAGCTGGGCAGTCCGCAGGCGCCGGGCGTGCGCGAGGGGCTGAGCGAGCGGGCGCGCGCCGGGCTGGAGCACAGTGCCGGGTCGGCGGGGTGGACGCCGGTGCTCGCCTTCGGCGGGGCGCCCTTCACGCTGGCGGCCTACCTGGTGGAGGGCCGGCCCAGTCGCGACCACCTGGCGGCGCGCACGCTCATGCGCGCCGACCGCGACTCCTGGGACCGGCTCATGACGTGGTGCGCGCGCCTGACCGGCGAGTTCATCGCCACCCAGGTGCGTGCCGGGGCGGTCGCGGCCCAGCTCTTCGACTCCTGGGCGGGCTCGCTGTCCCCGCGCGCCTACCGCGAGCGCGTGGCCCCCTACTCGGCGCTCGCGCTGGATGTCGCCCGCCAGGCCGTCTCCCCCACCACCGGTGAGAGCGCGCCGCTCATCCACTTCGGGACCGGGACCGCCCGGCTGCTGGGGCTCATGCGGCAGGCGGGGGCCGACGCCGTCGGCGTAGACGAGCGCATCGAGCTGGGCGAGGCCATTGAGGCGCTGGCCGAGGCCGACCCGCAGGCGGGGGCCTGCCCGGTTCAGGGCAACCTGGACCCGGCGCTGCTGGCGGCGCCATGGCCGATCCTGGCTGAGGAGCTCGACGCAGTGCTGGCCGCCGGGCGCGCGGCGCCGGGGCACGTCGTCAACCTGGGGCACGGGGTCCCTCCGGCCACCGACGCGAATGTCCTCTCCCGGATCGTGGCGCGGGTGCACGGCTCCGCGGACTGGGAGTCCGTGGCCCTGGCCGGGTGGGAGGCATGAGCGGGGAGGCCGTCGAGGAGCGACGGTGGGACGCGCTCGTCATCGGCGGCGGGATCGCGGGTCTGACGGCCGCCTGGGACCTGGTGCGCGCCGGGCTGCGGCCGCTGCTCATTGAGGCGCGCGGCTACACCGGCGGGCTCGTCGCGGCCGGGCCGATCGGCGGAGCACGCATGGACCTGGGGGCTGAGGGCTTCGTCGTGCGCGGCCAGGCGGCCACCTCGATGCTCGCCGAGCTGGGGCTGCACACCGCCGCCCCGCACGGCCGGCCCCGGCTCTTCCTGCCGCCCCTCGCGCCGGGCACCGGCGGCGAGCCGCCCCAGTGGGGGCTGCACCGGTTCCCCGACCACGCCTACCTGGGGATCCCGGCGGACCCACTGGCTCCCGACGTCGTCGCCATCATCGGGCAGGAGGCGGCGCGCCGGGCCGCGCAGGACGCCGACCTGCCCGGCACCGTGGGCACCGGCCCGGAGGATCCGGCCGACCTGGCCTCCTTCGTCACCGCGCGGATGGGGGCCGGCGTCCTGGAGCGCCTCGTGCGGCCCATCGTCGCGGGCATCCACTCGGCCGACCCGGCGGACCTGGCGGCCGATGTCGTCATGCCCGGGCTGCGGCGGGCCACGGCGGAGCTGGGGTCGCTCAGTGCCGCTGTGGCGGCGGTGCTGGAGCGGCGTCGGGCCCGTCAGGACGGGGCGGGTGGTCGGAGCGTGGACGCGGCCGTCGAGGGCGGGCTGTTCCGGCTCACCGACGCGCTGCGCGAGGCCATCGAGGCCGGCGGCGGGAGCGTGCGCACCCGCACCGGTGCCCAGTGGCTGCGGCCCAGCGGCGGCCAGGACTGCGCGGACAGGGAGGCACCGGCCGCCTGGCGGGTGGGGATCGCCCCGACGCGCCGGGGTCCGACGCCGTCGGACGAGCCGGTGCCCGATGGCGCGCAGGAGGTCGTGGCCACCGACCGCGTCATCCTGGCCTGCTCGGCAGGGGCCGCGCTGCGGCTGCTGCGGGGGATTCCCGGCCTGCCCGCGAGCGCGACGGAGCTGACCGTGCCGGTGGGGGCGCCGATCGCCCGCTTCACGCTGGTGGCGCGGGCGCCGGAGCTCAGTGATGAGCCGGTGGGCTCGGGGCTGCTCGTGGCGCCCGCCGGCGTTGCTGAGCCCGGTGAAGTCGCCGGCCCGGCTGGGCCCGACACTGCGGCGTCGTCGGCCGGCACCGGGGCCTCTGACCTGGTCTCTGACGGGATGGTTCCCAGTGGAGGGTCTGCGAGCCCGACGGCCTGCCCGGTGCAGGCCAAGGCGCTGTCGCACCTGAGTGCCAAGTGGCCGTGGGTCGGTGCCGAGCTGCGGGCGCTGCACGGCCCGGATGTCCACGCGCTGCGCCTGTCGTACGGTCGGCCCGGGCAGCCGCGACCGCAGGTAGATCTGCAGGTGGCGCTGGATGATGTGGCGGCCCTGACGGGGGTGCGGATCGAGCCGGAGGCGGTCATCGACCACATGCTGGTGCGGTGGGACGGGACGCTGCCGCCAGTGACGCCCGTCTACCGGGAGCGCACGAGGCGCCTGGAGGAGCAGCTGGCGCCGGTGACGGGACTGGAGGTCACCGGGGCATGGGTGGCCGGGACCGGGATCGCGGCCGTCGTCGAGCACGCCCGCGCCGCGGTCGGGCGCCTGATGGGCTCCCATGGCGGGTGAAGCGCCGCGCCAGGACGGGGGCGGGCGGCGCGTTCGTATATTAGGTCGCGAGTTCGTACTTCCAAGGTACGAAGGCGAGCCCTACGGTACGAACGCGACGATTGAGAACTGCGCACGAGGAGGGGATGCATGACCACGACGGAGACGGACTCCCGGCGGCTTCGCCTGGGCACGCGCGGCTCGCGCCTGGCGCTGACCCAGTCCGGGCAGGTCGCTGAGGCACTGATGGCGGCCGGCGGGGGCGGTGCGGCCGCCGCGGCCGGCAAGGCCAGCGAGGGTTCCGGCGGCCTGGGCATCGACCTGGTCACCGTTCGCACGGATGGCGACGGCGACCGCACACCCCTGCGGCAGCTCGGCGGGGTAGGGGTCTTTCGCGGCCCGGCTGCGTCACGCGCTCCTGGATGGCGAGGTGGACCTGGTGGTCCACTCCTTCAAGGACCTGCCCACGCAGCCGGTCGAAGGTCTGGAGGTCATCTGCGTGCCGCCGCGCGAGGACCCGCGCGACGCCCTATGCGCCCGCGACAGCCTGACCCTGGCCGACCTGCCCGAGGGGGCCCGCGTGGGCACCGGCTCGCCGCGTCGGGCCGCCCAGCTGCTGGCGGCCCGCCCCGACCTGGAGGTGGTGGACCTGCGCGGCAACGTGCCCACGCGCCTGGCACGGGTGCGGGGGCTGGAGGTGGTCGGCGTCGGCACCGATGAGCCGGTGGCGCCGAGCCGAGCCGATGCCGCCGGCGACCTGGACGCGGTGGTCCTGGCCCTGTCGGGGCTACGGCGTCTGGGGCTGGAGCACTGTGCGAGCGAGGTGCTGGACCTGGAGACGATGCTGCCCGCACCGGCACAAGGGGCCTGGCCGTGGAGGCGCGAACCGGCGAGGACTCCGTGGAGCTGGCCCGGGCGGTGGCGGCGCTCGACGACGAGCCCACGCGCCTGGCGGTGACGGCCGAGCGGGCGCTCATGGCCCGGCTCGGGGCCGGCTGCGCGGCGCCGGTGGGGGCCTGGGCGCACCTGCGGGGCGGCGGTCAAGAGCAGCGGGAGGAGCACGCCGAACACGGAACCGGGTGGAACGAGGGCTTCCGCGACGATGACACCGCCGTGACCGGGGGCAAGCAAGGGGCTGGGGCCGCGAACGGCGATCCGCGGCCAGTCGGGGTCTCCGAGGTAGGACCGCACGATTCAGCGGCCTCGCGCCGCTCGCCGCGGGTGCTCGTGCTGCGAGCAGTGGTCACCCTCGCTCGATGGCGGCCAGGAGGTCGGCTGCGAGCTGAGTACTGAGCTGCCCTGAGGCCTCTGGGGTGCCAGGGGCTCCCGGGGACACGGCGGCGGTTCGGGCGGCCGAGGCACTGGGGGTCAGGGCGGCCGAGGTCCTGCTGGAGGACGGCGCCGACCAGATCGTCGACCTGTACGCCAACAAGCCCCGGCGGGACTGAGGCCATGGCGCAGTCCACCTCACGCACTGACTCGGCCGGGGGCGTGCCGGGCCTGCCCCGGGAAGACGGCGGAGCACCGCTGTCGGGGCGGGTGGTTCTGCTGCCGCGCCTCAGGGAGCGCGACCGCATCGCCTCGGCGCTGGAGCGGGCCGGGGCTCGGGTGCTGCGCGCCGCCGTGACGCGGACGGTTCCGGGTGAGGCGGCGGCGCTGGGGGCGACTGCGCGCAGGATCGCGGCGGGCAAGGCGGCCTGGCTGGTGCTCACCTCGGCCCGGACGGTTGAGGCGCTGGCGCCGTACCTGCTTGCGGAAGCCGCCTCGGCGACCGGAGACCAGGCCCTCCATCAGGAAGCCGGCACGTCCGGCCCCCACGACGGCTCCGTGCCTCCCCACACCCCAATCACCCCACCGGGACAGCACCAACCACGCTCAAGCATCCCGCCGATGCGGGTGGCTGTCGTCGGTCCAGCGACAGCACGTGCGTGGACCAAGTTCACCGGGACCGCCCCCGACCTGGTGGCCCGAGGATCGGCCGCCGCCCTCCTGAAGGAGCCCGCGTTCGCCGGAAGCCCAGCAACCGGAGACCACGCGCCCTACCAGGAACCCGACATTCCCAACACCCACCACGGCACCCCGCCACCCCACGCCCCAGCACGGATCCCGGAATCGAAGACAGCCCCTCGAGGCCTCCCCGGGGGTGTCACCGGCCCGCATGACTCCAGCTGGAGGGCTCATGCCTCCGACGATTCTCCCGCTCGGCTTCGAACCGCTCCGGAGGCGGCACGGCGCGTGCTGCTGCCGGCCTCGGCTCTGGCCGACCCGGCACTAGCGGACGGCCTGCGTCGAGCGGGCTGGGAGGTGGAGCAGGTGGCCGCCCTACACGACCGTCACGGCTGACGCCTGCAACCCTGCCCCCGGACCTGGAGCACAGGTGGGCCACTGGCGGTGTGGACGCGGTCGTGCTCACCGCCCCGTCCACGACGCGGGCCGTCCTGGAGCTGCTCGGCCCACCGCCGCAGGGAACCGGGCTGGTGGCCATTGGCGCCACCACGGCGGCGGCCACCCGCGAGCTCGGTCTGACGGTTGCTGCCGTCGCCCCCTCCCCCACGCCCGAGGGGGTCCTCCAGGCCACCATCGACGCCATCCGGGCCACCGCGGGCCCCACCCTCCCCTCAGGAGCCGCCGTGATGGCCTCGCACCGGCAAAAGTGTCACGATTGGCGACTTTTTCATCGCCGCCACTGCCCCCAGCGCACCTACCTCTCAGGTATTCGCCCAGGTCAGAGCCGGATACTCCGATGAGTTCAGCAGCCGCCACCCCCGCTCGGCACACTAAAAGTCGCCAACCGTGACACAACACCACCCCGCAGCCTCTGAACCCGACACAAGCGCCCCCCGCACAGACCTCCTCAGACCCACCCGATCCACACAATCCCAGTCATTCCAACACTGTGGACGGCCTGCGAGGCGGCGGACCCCCAACCACCAGGAGCACCTCATGACTGACGCCCTCCGACCGGCCGCCGACTTCCCTGTCGCGCCGCTCCGTCCCCGACCCGCAGGCCCCCACGGTCCGCCCCCGGCGCCTGCGCACCACTCCCGCGATGCGGCGCCTGGCGCGCGAGCACGTCGTGGACCCGGCCGCCCTCATCCTGCCGGTGTTCGTGCGCGAGGACATCGACACCCCCGCCCCGTGGAGGCGATGCCAGGCGTCGTCCAGCACACGCTGGACTCGCTGCGCAGGGAGGCCGCCGCCTGCGCCGAGGCCGGCATCGGCGCCATCGACCTGTTCGGCGTTCCCGCCACCCGCGACGAGGCCGGCACGGCGGCCTGGGCCGAGGACGGCATCCTCAACCGCGGGATCGCGGCCGTGCGCGCGGAGGTGGGGGACGAGGTCGTCGTGTGCGCGGACACCTGCCTGGACGAGTTCACCAGCCACGGCCACTGCGGCCTCATCCGCCCCGACGGCCCGCGCGCCGGCGAGGTGAGACAACGACGCCACCCTGGCCACCTACCAAGCCATGGCCGTCTCCCAGGCGGAGGCCGGGGCGCACATGGTCTCACCCTCGGGGATGATGGACGGGCAGGTCGCCGCGATCCGCGCCGCCCTGGACGCCACCGGCCACGACGACGTCGCGATCCTGGCCTACTCGGCGAAGTACGCCTCGGCCTACTTCGGGCCGTTCCGGGAGGCCGTGGGCTCCACGCTCACCGGGGACCGGCGCGCCTACCAGCAGGATCCGGCCAACCGCCGCGAGGGCATGCGCGAGGTGATGCTCGACGTCGCCGAGGGGGCGGACATCGTCATGGTCAAGCCGGCCGGCCCCTACCTGGACGTGCTGGCCGACGTCGCCGCCGCCTCCCCGGTGCCGGTGGCGGCCTACCAGGTCAGCGGCGAGTACGCGATGGTGGAGGCGGCCGCGCAGCGCGGGTGGATCGACCGCGAGCGCGTCATCGCCGAGTCGGTGCTGGGCATCGTGCGGGCGGGCGCCGACATGGTTCTGACCTACTGGGCCCGGGAGATCGCCGAGAACTCGGCCCTGCACTGATACAAGAGCCACGGAGGGCAGGATCGTTCCGGTAGGTTGGGAATCAGTTCCGCCCGGTACGGCTCACCGGCCCGAACCGGCCCTGACCAGTTCATCGACAGGATCACCGTGACTCAGCAACCGCAGCCCGCCGGCCGGCCCTCCAGTGCCACCGCCTCCACCAACACCTCCCTGTTCGAGGCGGCTCGCGCCGTCATCCCCGGGGGCGTCGACTCCCCCGTGCGCGCCTTCGGCTCGGTGGGTGGCACGCCGCGGTTCATCGCCTCGGCGAGCGGTGCCCACGTCACCGATGCCGAGGGCCGCAGCTACGTGGACCTGGTGGGCTCGTGGGGCCCGGCACTCCTGGGCCACGCCCACCCGGAGGTCGTCGCCACGGTACAGGCCGCCGCCGCCCGCGGCCTGTCATTCGGTGCCCCCACCGCCACAGAGACGCTCCTGGCCGAGGAGGTGCGCCGCCGGGTGCCGGCCGCACAGAAGGTGCGCTTCGTGTCCACCGGCACCGAGGCGACGATGACGGCCGTGCGCCTGGCCCGCGGCGCCACGGGCCGCGACCTGGTGGTGAAGTTCGCCGGCTGCTACCACGGGCACAGTGACGGCCTGCTCGCGGCGGCCGGCTCGGGCCTGGCCACCGGCGGCCTGCCGGGCAGCGCCGGCGTACCCGCGGCGGTGGCCGCCCAGACCATCGTCCTGCCCTATAACGACGTCGCCGCCCTGGAGGCCTGCTTCGCCGAGCGCGGCGCCGAGATCGCCGCGGTCATCACCGAGGGCGCCCCGGCCAACATGGGGATCGTGCCACCGGCGCCCGGCTTCAACGCCGCGATCCGCCGAGTGACCGCCGAGCACGGCGCGCTCATGATCCTCGATGAGGTCCTCACCGGCTTCCGCGTGGGCCCAGCCGGCTGGTGGGGCCTGGAGGCCGTCGACGGCTGGACCTCGGACCTGCCGGTCTTCGCCACCGCCGGCGCCGCTGCTTCTGAGCGCGCCGGCGCCGGCACCCCCTCCTGGCCGGGCGCCGAATGGCGCGAGCGCGCTACCTGGGTGCCGGACCTGGTGACCTTCGGGAAGGTCGTGGGCGGCGGGATGCCGCTGGCCGCCGTCGGCGGGCGCACGGAGGTCATGGACCTGCTGGCGCCGGACGGCCCCGTCTACCAGGCGGGCACGCTCTCGGGGAACCCGCTGGCCACGGCGGCCGGCCTGGCCACGCTCCAGCTGGCCGACGACGCCATCTACGCCTCGGTGGCCGAGCATGCCCGGACCATCGGCGAGGTGGTCTCGGCGGCCCTGAACGAGCAGGGCGTGCCCCACCGCGTGCAGCGGGCGGGCTCGCTGTTCTCCTTCATGTTCGGGCAGCGGGCCGCCGAGCAGGGCGTGAGCGACTACGAGGCCGCTCGCGCCCAGGAGACCTGGCGCTACGGGCCCTTCTTCCACGCCTTCCTCGAGGCGGGGGTGGGCCTGCCGCCGTCGGTCTTCGAGGCCTGGTTCGTCTCGGCCGCGCACGGCGAGGCGGAGCTGGAGGCGATCGCGTCTGCGGCCCCGGCGGCCGCCCGCGCCGCGGCCCGGGCCCAGGCGAGCTGATCGCCCTCCGTGGATCTGGTCCGACGTCGGAGCCCAGAACTGCCCACACTGCACGAGGTTGGGGACCTACTGGCCAGGGGTTGTGCGTACTACACGAACCCCCGCACCGCGCGGAGTACACCCACCTGTCGGCCAGTGGAGCCCGACCCTCGTGCAGTGCGCCGCCTCAGGCGCACTGCGGACGGCGGGGCACGGCGGACCCCAGTCCCCTACGGCCGCCAGGGCGGCGGGGCGAGGGCGGCCTCGTAGGCGGCGACGTCGACGTCGGCGTTGAGGCTGATGACGATGCGCATCCGGGAGTCGGGGTGGGCCGCCAGCCAGCGGCCGATCGTCTCCAGGGTCACCAGCGCGGCCTGCCGCTTGGGGTAGCCGAAGACGCCCGTGGACAGCGAGCACAGGCCGACGCTGCCCAGCCCCGCGGCGTGCGCGACGTTGAGGACGCTCGTGTAGCACGAGGACAGCAGGCGCCGGTCGCGCAGGGTCGGCTTGCGCCCGTCCTCGATGACGGGCCCCACCGAGTGGATGACGTGCTGGGCCGGCAGGTGGTAGCCGCCGGTGAATACGGCCCGGCCGGCGGGCTCCCCGCCCTGGCGACGGGTGGGGTCGAAGGTCTCCGCCCAGGTCATGTAGCGGGCGCACTCGGCGCGCAGGGCCGGCCCGGCGACGGCGTGGATGATGTTGTCGATGCAGCGATGCCCGGGGGCGAAGCAGCCGAGCATCCCGGAGTTGGCGGCGTTGAGGACGGCGCCGGCGCGCAGCCGGGTGAGGTCGCCGCGCCAGAAGGCCACGTTGCGGCCCAGCAGGCCGGGCACGTGGTCGGTGATGGCCAGGGGCGGGATCTCGGTGGCGTCGACCATGCCGCGCTCGGCGGCCTCGGCCTCAGGAGGGTGTCCAGGTCGGCGGCGATGTCCTCGGGCAGGGGAGCCGGGGGCGGGCGGTGAGGAGGAAGTCGAGCATGGTGCGCAGCTCGTCGGGGTCGGTGGGGACCGTCGAGTCGATCCAGTCCGTGGCACCCTCGGGGTCAGAACGCAGGAAGGCGTAGACGAGGTGGCGCACCAGCGCGTCGCGGCCCGAGGCACCGACGGGGACCGCCCATCGGGCTCTGACAGCGTGGCTGACGTGGGACTCCAACTTCACGCGGGCCATCATAGGATATCAAAACGTAATGTTCTGCCCTTGGGTGGGCGAGCCGGGCAACAGACGACGACGTCGCCCGGAAACGGCAGGTTCCCGGGCGACGTCGGACGGCTGCGGGCACCGAGAGGACGGCCCCGCGGTCCATGGCGGATCAGGCCTGAGTGCCGGCGGCGGCCTCCTCCTCGGCGATCTTGGCCTTGAGCTCGTCCATGTCGAGCTCGCGCACCTGCGTGATGAGGGAGTCCAGCGCGGGGGCGGGCAGGGCGCCGGCCTCGCGGTAGACCAGCACGTTGTCGCGGAAGACCATGAGCGTGGGGATCGAGGAGATGCCCAGGGCCCCGGCCAGGTCCTGCTCGGCCTCGGTGTCGACCTTGGCGAAGGTGATGTCCGGGTTGGCCTCGGAGGCCTTCTCGTAGATGGGGGCGAAGCGCATGCACGGGCCGCACCAGGAGGCCCAGAAGTCGACGATGGTGATGCCCTCGCCGTGGATGGTGTCCTTGAACTCGGGGCCGGTGATGTTCTTGGTGGCCATGAGTGTTCCTTTCAAGACTGGAGACAGATGGGTTCCACTGCGGCCAACACGGCCGGGGCCCAACCTATTCCTGAGGCCGGCGATCCTTGTGACGGGGCCGCCCGGCCTCGCAGCTGCCTACACCACCTCCCACCTACCAGCACCACCCACCCCGTCACCTCCGGCCGATGCAGCACCCCTTCCGCCGATGCCAGTCGACCTCCTACCTCCTGCGGCCGGGGACATTCCACGCGACCGGGTGCGCGCCGTCCCGGCGGGGGACACCCTGCGCGTCCGGGGACAGGATTTCGGTCCCCGACGGCGTCAAATGCCACCCGGGGAGAACGGTCCCCATAGGCGTGAGGCACCTACCACCCCCAGACTTGACTCGCCAGCCACAACCGACCCGCCATCAGTTTTCAGGAGGGCACCCCATGGCGATCTATCTCCGTTCGCGCCCCACCACGAAGACCAGGGCACTCGGGTGCCTGTGTGCTCTCACTACCGTCGGTATGATATTCCTCTACCCGGCCGCCCTGCTCCTGGCCCCCTCCATCCCGAACCCTCTGACCGAACTCGTCGCCAACGAAAACGGGAATCTGGAGTTGCAGTCCTTATCCGTTCTGATCGGCGTCATGACCGTCTACAATTTCATACTGTTCGCCACGATCTTCGGTGCACTCTCCGGATTCAGGGGCACGGACCAGCGCTTACCCAAGGACTCGACGGTCACCCATCGCGATATCGCATCGGCACGGTTCCTTCACATCTCCCAGAGCCCAAGCAGGCGCGTCGTGGGCATGCTGTTGGCGGTGCTTGCGGTCATGCTGGCCGAGGTATACCCAGCTATCGCAATAACCATCCCACACCTCCTGATCCCCGACGATTCAACCCCAGCGCTGGAGCAGGCTGCCGTCATAGGCACGGTCTGCCTTACCATCGGACTGTTTGCGGCATTAGTGTCGGCCGCCTCGCGTCGGGAGAAGATCGCGGTGTGCCTGACGCCGCAGTGCATGGCGGTTGTCAAATCATTTCCTCTCTTCCTCCCCCTGCCTTCCGGCCGCAACGACCTCAGCATTCAGGAGGTCCCGGCATACTGGGGTCGCGTGAAGGTCCAAGCCGTCTATGCCCCACCCACCGGCGGCGCCCAGCCGGCCAGACCAGTTCTCCTCTCGCAGCTCGGCCTGACGGTGAAGTCCTCACAGCTCAACGACGCCCGTTCCCGGGTCGAGGCCCGGCTCGACGACGTCTGGCGGGCCGCCCAACTGGTGCGCACCCCACCCGAGCAGGAAGAGACGGCCGACGCACCGCCCTCGGAGGCCGAGCCGAAGCTGGCATACCAGCCACCACATCAAGATACAGACCCCGGACACGACCAGCCCCAGGCAGAGACCCTCCTCCCATGAGTGACGCAGCCACCGCTTGACCCCACCGGTCCCCGACGGCGTCAAACGTCCCCAAGCGCACAGAAATGTCCCCGACGGCGTTGACTGTCCCCACCGGTGAGGCCAACACAGTTTTAACCGAGGCGCCGTCTACTATCGGAGCATGCCGTCTGAAATCAGCCCGGGCACTCGGCTGCGGGCGTGGGAGCGGGCCGCGGAGTGGCCGCTGGCCGGCGCCGCCGTCGTCTTCCTGGGCGCCTATGCCTGGGAGGTACTCACCAACGCGCAAGGCGCAGCCAAGGAGACGGCCGAGCTCATGATCGGCGCCGTGTGGGCACTGTTCGGCCTCGACTATCTTGTCCGCCTGGTACTGGCGCCGAACCGGGGCCGCTGGTTCCTCCGCCACCTGCCCGACCTGGCGATCATCGTCCTGCCGATCCTGCGGCCGCTCAGGCTCCTGCGCCTGGTGACGCTCGTAAGCATCATGCAGCGCAGCGCCGGCACCGCGCTGCGCGGGCGCATCACCCTGTACACGGCCGGCAGCGCCGCCCTGCTCATCTTCACCTCGGCACTGGCCGTGCTGGATGCGGAGCGTCATGAGCCGGGCTCCTCGATCCAGTCCTTCGGCCAGGCCCTGTGGTGGGCGCTGACGACGATCACCACTGTTGGCTACGGCGACACCTTCCCACTCTCCACGCAGGGGCGCTTCATCGCGGCGCTGCTCATGATCGGTGGGGTGGCACTGGCCGGCGTCGTCACGGCGACCCTGGCCTCGTGGATCGTCTCGCTGGTCGAGGAGGAGAACGCCGAGCAGGAGGCCGCCACGCGGGCGCAGGTGGCAGCCCTGCAGCAGCAGGTCAGCGAGCTGAGCGAGCGCATCGACCGCCTCCTGGAGGAACGCGGCTTGGGACGCTGACGGTGGGCATCCCCCCGGTCCGACGTCGGCCCCACTGACCGCGCAGACACCGAACCGAACCGAACCGGGCATCTCTCGCGGAGGACAACAGAATTTCTGTCCGGCTACGCGAAAGATGCCCGGCTCGGCGCGGAGGGCTACGCCGCACACAGATTCGCAAGCTCAGTCATTCATCGTCGGCACGCAGAAGCGGACCATAGTCGCGCCCGCCGTAGTAGACGCCGATGATCTCAATCATCTCATCGGTGATGGCGAAAGCGATGACAGCACGTCGGCGAAACCCGATGGTACGCAGGCCAGGCGGATGTCGTCGCGAGCGCGACCAACCATTGGGAAGTCGGCCAACGCATCGCACCGGTCCATCAGCGCGGTGACGTAGGCCTCGGCGCGATCAGGGAAGCCCGACTCGTGTGCGATCCAGTCGTAGAGATCGGTCAGATGACGCTGCGCCTGCGGAGAGTATCCCACACGCCGGGTCACAGATCGCCCTCACGCCTCGGAGGTCCGGCGGGAGTGATGGGCCGCGATGTGGGCACGCACCTGCGAGGCATTCAGGGCCAACGAGGGATCAGCCCTCAACTCGTCATACGCCGGCGCCACATCGCCGCGCAGCCAGGCATCAACGGCCTCCTCACGGGCGAACAGCTCCCGGAGTCCATCAGTGACTGCCTCACTGCGGTCGGTGTAAGCACCCGAGGCAACGCGCTGCTCCAACTCGTCCGCCAGATGAGTTGGCAGAGTGACACTCACTTGTCTGCTCACAGGACACCTCCTCTCCTCTGATGGACGGGACTCTACACCGGGCTCCTGGGAAGATCGGCGGCCGCACTGACCGCGCAGGCACCGAGCCGGGCACGTCCCGCACAGCCCGACCGAAGAACGGTCGCCTCACGCGAAAAGTGCCCGGCTCGGCAAAAGAGAGGCCCCAGTCAGCCCCGCAGCTCGGCGGCCACCAGCTCAGCCAGCTCGACGGCGTTGAGGGCCGCGCCCTTGCGCAGGTTGTCCCCCCACGGCGAAGAACTGCAGGCCGTGGCCCGGCGCGAAGGCCTGGTCGGCGCGCAGGCGCCCCACGAAGGTGCCGTCGCGGCCGGCGCCCTTGAGGGGGCTGGGCACGTCGTCGTAGGTGACGCCGGGCGCCGCCTCCAGCAGCTCGCGGGCCCGCTCGACGCTGATCTCGCGCTCGAACTCAGCGTTGATGCTGAGCCCGTGGCCGGAGAACACCGGGATGCGCACGCAGGTCCCGGAGACCAGCAGGTCCGGGATCCCCAGGATCTTGCGGGACTCGTTGCGCAGCTTCTGCTCCTCGTCGGTCTCACCGGAGCCGTCACCGGCGTCATTCCCGGCCCAGGCCACGGCGTTGAAGGCAATGGTGTCGACGTAGACCTCCGGCGCGGGGAACTTGACGGCCCGCCCGTCCAGGGCCAGGCCCTCCATGTCCTCGTTCACGACGGCGCGCACCTGCCCGGCCAGCTCGGCCACCCCGGCCCGCCCCGAGCCGGAGACGGCCTGGTAGGTGGAGACGATGAGGCGGATGAGCCCGGCCTCCTCGTGCAGCACCTTGAGGGCCGGCATGGCCGCCATGGTGGTGCAGTTGGGGTTGGCGATGATGCCCTTGGGGCGCTCGCGCAGCGCGTGCGGGTTGACCTCGCTGACCACGAGCGGCACCTCGGGGTCCTTGCGCCAGGCCGAGGAGTTGTCGACGACGACGGCCCCGGCTGCGGCGAAACGCGGGGCGTGCTCGCGCGAGGCCGCGCCCCCGGCGGAGAAGATGGCGACGTCGATGCCGCTCAGGTCCGCGGTGGCGACGTCCTCGACCTCGACCTGGGCGCCGCGGAAGTCCACGACGGTCCCGGCGCTGCGGGCCGAGGAGAAGAAGCGCACCGAGCGGGCGGGGAAGTCGCGCTCGGCCAGCATGGCGCGCATGACGCGGCCGACCTGGCCGGTGGCCCCCACGACGGCGACGCAGACGCCGTCGGCCACTCCGGTGTAGGTGTTCACGGGATTGCTCATCGTCCGGTCCCTCCGTAGACGACCGCCTCGGCGGCCTGGGCGTCGAGGCCGAAGGCGGAGTGGACGGCGCGCACGGCCTCGTCGAGTACGGCGTCGTCGACCACCACCGAGATGCGGATCTCGGAGGTGGAGATCATGTGGATGTTGACCCCGGCCTCGCTCAGCGAGCCGAACAGGCGCGCGGAGACCCCCGGGTTGGAGCGCATGCCGGCCCCCACCAGGGACAGGATGCCGATGTCGGGGTTGAAGTGCAGGCTTCGGAAGCCCAGCTCCTCGCGGGCGGCCTCGAGGGCCTCGCGAGCGGCGGCGGAGTCGCCGTCGGGGCAGGTGAAGGAGATGTTGGTCAGGCCCGTGCCCTCGGCGGAGACGTCCTGGACGATCATGTCGATGTTGGCGTCGGTGCCGGCCACGATCGCGAAGATGCGGGCGGCGGCGCCGGGGACGTCGGGCACGCCCACGAGCGTGATCTTGTCCTGGCTGCGGTCGTGGGCGATTCCGGAGATGACGGGGGCTTCCACGTGGTCCTCCTTGGCGGTCGGGCGGGGGCGGGCCTGGGCCCGTGCCGCGATGGCATTGCGGTGCGCGGTGTCGACGACGGAGGCCGAGGGCCCCTCGTCGAGCCCGGCGGGGTCTGAGGGAGAGGCCGAGGCTGTCGGAGCGGCTCCCTCGGCCTGCGAGGCGGCCGGGCTCGCGGCGCTCGGGGCACTGGCGGCGCTGGGCGCGCTGTCGGTGTCGGCGGCGACGACGTCGTCGAGCTGGGCGGCCACGACCGAGGGCACGAAGGCGCCCTCGCGGCGGCCGTCGTAGATCCAGGTCCCGGTCTTGTCGGAGAAGGAGGAGCGCACGTGCAGCGGCACCCCGAAGCGTCGGGCGTACTCCACGGCGCGCAGGTGGAGGATCTTGGCGCCGTGGGCGGCCAGCTCCAGGGTCTCCTCGCTCGAGAGGGACTCGATGCGCTTGGCGGTGGGGACGATGCGGGGGTCGGCGGTGAACAGGCCGTCGACGTCGGTGTAGATCTCGCAGACGTCGGCGTTGAGGGCCGCGGCCAGGGCGACCGCGGTCGTGTCGGAGCCGCCGCGGCCCAGGGTGGTGGTGTCCTCGACCTCGTTGATGCCCTGGAAGCCGGCGACGATGGCGACCGAGCCGGTCTGGATGGAGCGGGCCACGCGCTCGGGCAGCACGCCGACGATGGAGGCCTTGCCGTACTTGGAGTCGGTGAGCACGCCGGCCTGGGCGCCGGTGTAGGCGCGCGCCGGGACGCCGAGCTCGGAGACGGCCATGGCGAGCAGGGCCACGGAGATGCGCTCACCGGCGGACAGCAGGATGTCCATCTCACGGGCGGGGGCGTCGGTGGTCAGGGCGGCGGCCTGGTCGAGGAGCTCGTCGGTCGTGTCCCCCATCGCGGAGACGACGACGACGACCGTGTTACCGGCCTGACGGGTGGCGACGATGCGCCGGGCGACGCGCCGCATCGCGTCGACGTCGCTGACGGACGAGCCGCCGTACTTCTGGACGACCAGTGCCATAAGGCGCTCCTCGGGTCCTGGAATCAGTGCGTGTCTAGCATCAGGTGCTCCGCGCCGGTGCGGGCGTCCTGGCAGGGGCTTCCGGGGTGGAGCCGTCGCCGTGCGGCGCCCACGACGACGTGGCTGGGGCAAGCATACGGTGCGCCGTGTTGCCGACACATCACGCGGCCCCCAGCGCCCAGTCCGCGGACCGCGGCGCCGCCCCACACCCCGCGACTCACACCCGCCGCCGGCCCACACTTCGACCGAATCTTCAGAATCGACCCGGAGCCGCGTCGTTTCTGAAGTTTTGGTCGAAGTGTGCCGGGCCTGGCCCTCCCGCCCTGACCGGGGCGGTCAGTCCTCGACGCGGCGTCGGCCCTCGAAGGCCCGCCCGAGGGTGACCTCGTCGGCGTACTCCAGGTCGGCGCCCACGGGCAGGCCGGAGGCGAGCCGGGAGACGGGCACGGCCATGGTGCGCAGCATGCGGGTGAGGTAGGCGGCGGTCGCCTCTCCGACGACGTCGGGGTCGGTGGCCAGGATGACCTCCTCGACCTCGCCGTCTCCCAGACGGCTGAAGAGCTCGCGCACGCGCAGGTCGTCGGGGCCGACGCCGTTGATGGGGTCGATGGCGCCACCGAGCACGTGGTAGAGCCCCCGGTACTCGCGGGTGCGCTCGACGGCGACGACGTCCTTGGGCTCCTCGACGACGCAGATGACGCGCTGGTCGCGGCGGGGGTCGCGGCAGATGGCGCACTGGGGGGCCTCGGCGATGTTGCCGCAGGTCTCGCAGAAGCGGACCTTGGCCTTGACGGCGCGCAGGGCCTCGATGAGGCGCTCGACGGCGGCCGCATCGGCGGCGAGCACATGGAAGGCCATGCGCTGGGCAGACTTGGGGCCGATACCGGGCAGCTCGCCGAACTCGTCGATGAGGTCCTGGACGGCACCTTCGTAGACGGCGGGCATGTCAGCGTCCTTCCTGGGTCACGGTGACCTCTTCGATGACCTGGGCGCCAAGGATCCGTTTGACGACCTCGAGCCCGACGACGCCGGCGTCCTCGGCGTCGGGGTCGTCCTCGCTGGGAGGGTGTCGTCGGCCAGGGAGTCGGTGTCGGCCTCCTGGGCGGCGGCGCGGGCGGCAGCCATGGCGGCGGCCAGGCGTGAGCCGGCGATACCCGACGGCGCCCAGGTGGAGGCGTCCTCGGGTGGGGCGCTCGAGGCGCTGGGCTCCTCGGGGGCGGGCCCGGGCTGAAGGGGCTCGACGTCGTCCCCTCCCAGGTGACAGGGGCCAGGCCGGGGATCCTGCGGCGGTCTCCGAGGAGCCGGGGGCGTGTGACGCGCTGCCGGCCCCGGGCGCCTGCGGGGACGGGGGAGGAGGGCGTCTGGTGGAAGGACTGGGGGCCGCCGGAGCGGACTCGGCCCCGCCGGGAATCTCCGGCAGGGCGCGCAGACGGTGGACGGTGGCCAGGGGCGCCTCGTCGGGCGCCTGCGCGGCGGGGGCGGAGCGGGACTGGGCGGGTGAGGCGGAGGCAGCTGGGGCCGAGGTGGGGGCCGGAGCGGACTGGGGGCCGGTGGGAGCGGGGGACGCAGGCAATCCTGAGCCTGCGCCTGAGGAGGGCCCGGGCGGCGGGGACGAGGGCGCGGAGGCGGATGCCGACTGGGCGGGCACAGTTCCGCCGCCGGGGACGGCGACCGGGCCCCAGCCGTCGTCCGGGTCGGTGCCGCCGGCGGCGGGGCGGGCGCTGAGGACGGCGCCGGTGCTGAGCCTCCACCGGGGATGGCGACGGGCCCCCAGCCGTCGTCGGGATCGGAGGGGTTCGCGGAACCAGGCGATGCCGGCGACGCCATCGGGGTCGCGTAGGCGGCGGGCGCCGGGGACGTGGAGGCGGTCGGGGATGCCGGGGAGACCGCCTGGAACTCGGTGGGGGCGGCGGGATCGACGCCGACCTGGGCCGGCTGCGGCTCGGGCGAGGTCGCGGCCTCCTGGGCGACGGCGGCCGGGGCTGGAGCGGCGGAGTACCCAGCAGAGCCGCTGGGCTCATCGACACTGGGAGCCCCACTGACGTACCCGAAGTCCTCGGCGTAGGGATCGGCACCCCAGTCGTCCTCGGGCGGGGGCTCGGGGATCGGGGAGCCGTCGTCCCAGGTGGTGGAGACGGGCCGGTGCGCGCCGGGGCGGTCGGCCGGCTCGACGTCGGTTGGCCGCGAAGGTGCTGCAGCGGGCGACTGCGCGGCCGGGTCCTGGGCGGGGCGGCCGGCGTCGTGGACAGCGCTGGTGGGGTCGTGGGTGGCGAGCGCCTGGGGTCGGGAGCGGATGCGGCGACCGGCTCACCGGTGGAGCCGTGCAGCCCCGCATCCGCAACACCGGAGCCTGAGCTGTCAGCGCCGCTGCCGACGACCGGAGCCGCCACGTCGGCTTCGGCCGGGCCTTGGCCGCCGGCGTGCATCCCGGCGCCGTTGACGTCCTGCGCCACGCTGCTGGCGGCCGAGCCCGCCGAGTCGAAAGCGCCGGCCTGTGGTCCCGGTCCGCTCGGGCCTGCGCCCGGGGCGCCACCGTAGGAGCCCTGCGGCCCGCCGTGACCGGCGTCGTGGCCGACGGCGGAGCTGACGCTGGGGCCGGGGTTGTGCGCCGCCTCCGCTCCGGAGGGGCAGCGCCGGGGCCACCCATGCCTTGCGGTCCACGCGGGCCGCCTGAGCCGCCCGGGCCGCCAGGGCCTCCGGAACTGCCTGGCCCGTCGTCGCCGGCGACGATGGCGTGCACCTCGAGGCGCAGGCCGAGGGCCTGGTGGAGGGCCGCGGAGAAGATGGGGCCGTGTCCGCCGTTCTCGAAGGCGCCCACGAGGCCGGGGGCGGCGAACAGGAGCGTGAAGACGCCTCCGGAGACGGTGCCCGGTCGGGAGTTGGGGCCGACCAGCGCCCAGGTGGCGCGCCGCGAGCGCTTGGCCGCCTCGAGGACTTCCTCCCAGCGGGTGCGGATCATCTCCGCGTCGGCCGCCTCGCCCCCGCCCAGCCGCCAGCAGCGGCGCCTCCCTGGGCGACGGGTGCTGAGGCCGCAGCAGGGGCCGTCCCCATCCGGCACCTGCCTGGGCAGCGGGGGCCGAGGGAGCGACGGGCGCGCTCGGGGCGGCTGGGGCGCTGGCCGGCTCGGCTGCGCGGGAGGACTGCTCGGCTGGTTGTGAGGCCGCCGCGGCCGAGGGGGTGGAGGGCCCCGGCGAGGCGGCGGCGCCGTCATGCGGACCGTCCCAGCTGACGGCGGGGCCAGTCTGCGAGGCCGGTGCGGTCGACGTCGGGTCCGCGGCGGGCGCCGAGGGCGCGGCAGGTGCCGCTCCCCAACCGGCGTCGGAGCGGGGTGCCTGAGGGGCGGAGGGCGCCGGGCTCTCGACTCCCCCGGGTCCCCCAGCGTTCTCGGGCCGCTGGCCTCCGCGCCGTCCGGCGGCCTCTGCGGAGGCCTGGCGGGCGATCTGAGCGGCCATCTCGCGTCCGGACCCAGCGGGCACGGCACCGGCGGTGCTGCCGGCCGCTCCCGTGCCCGCGCCGGCGCCCGCACCACCGGGGGCGGGCGAGGCCATCGGTCCGGCGCTCCCGGCTGCTCCAGCCGGGCCTCCCGCCGCAGCTGCGCCGACAGCACCCCCCGCTCTGGCGGCGCCGGCGGGGATGAGCAGGCGGGCCACGAGCAACTCGAGCTGGAGGCGCGGGGAGGTGGCGCCAACCATGGCGGTCAGGGCCTGGGCGGTAGTGTCGGCGGCCCGCGAGAGAACGGCGGCCCCCATGGTGCGGGCCTGCAGGTCCATGCGCTCGAGCTCATCGACCGGCAGGGAGCCGAGCGCCGCGCCGGCCTCGGATCCGGCCAGGGCGATGACGAGCAGGTCGCGCAGCCGGGCCAGCAGGTCCTCGACGAAGCGGCGGGGGTCGTGTCCGGAGGAGACGACCCGGTCCACCACCCGGAAGACGCCGGCGCCGTCGCCCGCCGCGATGGCGTCAACGCACTGGTCGAGCATGGTGGTGTCGGTGTAGCCCAGCAGGGCGACGGCCCGCTGGTAGTCGACGCCGCCGTCATGCGCCCCACCGATGAGCTGGTCCATGACCGAGAGAGTGTCGCGCACCGAGCCGCCGCCGGCGCGCACCACGAGGGGGAAGACGCCGGGGCCGATCTCGACGCCCTCGGCCTGGCACAGGTGGGCGAGGTAGCCCTCGAGGACGTCGGGCGGGACGAGACGGAAGGGGTAGTGGTGGGTGCGCGAGCGGATGGTGCCGATGACCTTCTCCGGCTCAGTGGTGGCGAAGATGAACTTCACGTGCGCCGGCGGCTCCTCGACGAGCTTGAGCAGCGCGTTGAAGCCCTGCGCGGTGACCATGTGGGCCTCGTCGAGGATGAAGATCTTGTAGCGGTCGCGGGCCGGGGCAAAGGCGGCGCGCTCGCGCAGGTCGCGGGCGTCGTCGACGCCGTTGTGGCTGGCGGCGTCGATCTCGACGACGTCGAGGCTGCCGGGGCCGCCGGTGGCCAGGTCCCGGCAGGAGGGGCAGGTGCCGCAGGGGGTGTCGGTGGGGGCCTGGGCGCAGTTGAGGCAGCGGGCCAGGATGCGCGCCGACGTCGTCTTGCCGCAGCCGCGCGGGCCGGAGAAGAGGTAGGCGTGGGTGACGCGGTCGGCCCGCAGCGCCGCCATGAGCGGAGCGGTGACGTGGTCCTGCCCGATGACCTCCTGGAAGGTGTCGGGGCGGTAGCGGCGGTACAGAGCGGTGGTCACGGCCCGAGCCTAATCGGCCGGGCCGACACCGTGCGAGGCTCCGGGCGGGTCGGGTTCCGTCTGGCACGATGGACGGGCCGGCGCGTCGTCGCCTGGCAGAACGGAGGAACCATGACCGTCACCGAGACGCTTGTCTCCCGCAACGCCGCCTACTCCACCAAGGTCCTCGCCCGCGGCGGCCTGGCGGCCAAGGGAAAGCAGAAGGTCGCGGTCGTGGCCTGCATGGACTCGCGCGTGGACGTCTTCGCGGCGCTGGGGCTCACCCCCGGGCGAGGCGCATGTCATCCGCAACGCCGGCGGCCTGGTCACCGAGGACACGATCCGCTCCCTGTCGATCAGCCAGCACCTCATGGGCACCGAGGAGATCCTCCTCATCCACCACACCGGCTGCGGCATGCTCTCCTTCACCGACGAGGAGCTGTGCTCCGCCCTGGAGACGGACACCGGCGCGAGGCCGACCTGGGCACCGGGGGCCTTCACCGACCTGGCCGACAGCGTGCGCCAGTCGATCGCCCGCATCACGGCCTCGCCCTTCATCCCCCACACCGACGCCGTGCGCGGCTTCGTCCTGGACCTGGCCACCGGCCGCCTGGCGGAGGTCGACGCCGCCGCGGCGTGACCCTGGGCCGCCCGGGCACGTGAGGACCCCTCGCGCACCCGCCAGAGCCTGCTTACCCTTGCTACCTTCCGGTCCTGGGGGATTCACTGGATGACGCCGCACGAGGGGCCGAGCGAGAGACTACCCGATCCGGCCCCCGGTTGCGAACCGTCCCGACCGGCTTCGCGTGACAGATCCCACCGCCCCGGGCTGGCCCCGGGGATGGACGGTCCGATATATTCCTTTCTCGTTGCACGTGGCTGTCGCCGCGTGGAGCGCCTGGAGGATTCGCCTAGTGGCCTATGGCGCACGCTTGGAAAGCGTGTTGGGTGCAAGCCCTCGGGGGTTCGAATCCCCCCATCCTCCGCCACCACCCCGGGATCTGAGCGATCCCGGGGTTTTGTTGTGGCGCGAGGACGCAGCAAGCGGGTGACGCTGCTCGACGTCGCGAAGGAGGCGAATTGCTCGGTCTCGCTGGCCTCGATCGTCATGCGCGACGCCACCGGGGCGTCCGAGGAGACCCGGCGCCGGGTCAAGGCCGTCGCAACCCGCTTGGGTTATCGCCCCGACCAGCGGGCCCGAGCCCTGCGCTCGGCCCGATCGGGGCTCATCGGGGTCACGTTCGGCGTCCACCAGCCCTTCCACGCGGAGATCGTCGACGGCCTGTATGCGGCGGCGGAGTCCGGCGGGCATAAGCTGGTCCTCTCGGCCGTCGTCGGTGCCGTTGATGACCGCCGGGCCGCAGAGACGCTTCTGCGGGATCGTTGCGAGGCCCTCGTCACGATCGCGCCCTCCCTGGGTATGGGACGTCTGCGGGTGCTGGCGGATGAGGTCCCCATCGTCGCCGTCGCACGTCCGTTGTCCTGCCCGGGCGTCGACGTCATTCGTATTGATGACCAGGGCGGCATTGGCATGGCGGTCGACCATCTCGTCAGCCTCGGGCACCGAAGGATCGTGCATGTCGACGGCGGGAGCGCCCCGTCGAGCAGTGAACGACGGGCCGGCTACCTCGGGGCCATGGAGGCACACGGCCTGGGAGAGGAGACAGTCGTGGTGCCTGGGGGGGCTCGAACAGGTCGACGGCGTCCGAGCGGCCAAGGCGATCCTGGCCGGCGGGACCTTGCCGACGGCGATCACGGCCTTCAACGACCGGCTCGCTTTCGGGATCATTCAGGGGCTCGTCATCGCGGGCATCAGTGTCCCTGAGCAGGTGAGCGTCGTCGGCTTCGACAATGCTCGCAGGTCGGACACCAGCCTCGTCCCGCTGACCACCATCGATCAGAATCCTTCTCTCATGGCTCAGCTGGCGCTGGAGCGCGCGGTGGGACGCGCCGCGGACCGTTACCTGCCCACGCAGCAGGTTCTCGTGCCACGACTGGTGGACAGAGCGTCGACCGGCCCCGCCTCTTAGGTCAACCACCAGCGCAAACGTAACCAAAAACAAACGTCACGACCAGACGCCCCAGCCCACCGCAACCAGAGATAGGGATGAGAATAGGTCGCAAAGCATGCCTGCCTATCCCTGGGACTAGTTGCATCGCGACAGAGGCTATCAAGACTCGGCGCAGCACGGCGGCTGCAGCAGAGAACGACAACCGTCACTCAACCGTCGCCGATGACAAGAGGATGAAACCACCTTTGTCGTCACCGCACAGGCCACGCCACGACCATACCAGAACCAGCAGAGATCAACCAACAACTCACCGGGCCGATCATCCCCCAAGAATAGATCATGCTAGGGTCTATCCATGGTGATCATTCGAGTTCCACGCTGGGCTGCAACCAACGAAAAGTTTACAATCCCAGTCGATGTTGAGCACAACATGCCAGCAGCAGCTAAGGCCCACCCTACCGACCTGAATATCTCGGGATTCGAACTCATTTGGGCTGCCGTACGGTCGGGACGGCCAGCACAGTTCTTGAAAAACCCTCACAGCGCAAGCAATGCAGAGTTTGCACAATGGCGGGCAACCTCGTGCCTACGGCTCCTCGAACCCGACAAACCATATTTGCGTCGCCCCGAGATCTTCCATTCAGAGGTCGACCCATCAGAGAAGGGATATCTGAACTTATGCTTGGAGGAACTCTAACGATGGCCTATCTCGCAAACAAATTGGGCATCCGTTGGCTAGCACACTATTCCCTGGTCGAGAAGTCTCCAAATTACCACATCATCAAAACCTCGCCAAGCAAAGTCGAACCTGACTACATAGGAATGGACAAAAACCAACAATTCTTCGCCGCTGAAGCCAAAGGACGCATGTCGCTTGACAAGCACACGAAACTCAACCTCCAGGCGAAGAGGCAGACAAAGACAGTCAAGTCGGTCAACGGTCAGGCAAGCCTGCACGGTTTTGGCATCGCAGCCATCTCAGGCGGCCAGAAAATTGAGCTCTACGCAACCGACCCGGAGGTCGAGATAAATCTTCCCACCCCCAGCGAATGGGTAAGGAGGTACTATGAGTACGTGCGGGCCGTATGCGGCCCCGAAGGAGGGGTCATAGAAGCCAGTCAGGGGCCAGAGAATGGAGATTGGGTACGTGTGAGCCTCGACTTACCCAGGACAGTCTCCCAGTGGGCCCTTGATGCCTTTAGTCCAGGATGGGGCAAGCCTCAACGACACGAATCCAGTTGGGACAGACTTGCCCAAAGCACACACGAACGCGCAAAGACGGAAGGCGGAGACGTCCTGTCGGATTTGACCATAGCGACTCCGCTCCAGCGTGACTGAAAACTAAAACCATTTACTACGGACTGGTGGTACTCAGATCACGTAACAGATCTTCGGAAATTTCGGAGCACCAAGCCGCAACACCACATTCGTCAGCCTCAGACATCGGCGAATCGAGAACATCAGCGGGAATCGCCCCCTCGTACAACGAACGACAAGATGACTGCCTCCAGGCGATAAAGGCCTACGCCTGCACGAGGAGGCGGGCATCAACACACCTGAGCAGGTGAGCGTCGTCGGCTTTCGAGGATGCTCGCAGGTCGGACACCGGCCCCGCCCACCCATGACCCGTTTCCCCGGGCCTACGCTCACCCGGCCTTCCTCCCCATCGACGCCGCCTCCTGCCCCTGCCACGATGGCCCCATGCGCACGAAAGCCTCACCCCTCATCGCCCTGCCGACCGCGCTCCTCCTCGCCGTGAGCCTCAGCGCCTGCGACGAAGAGGCGGCAAGCGCCCCCTCCACCCACCCCTCCTCCTCAGTCAAGGCCACTCCCACAGACTCCCCACAGGGCAAGGACGCCCGGGGCTCCGACGGCGATTCCTCGGCCACCCCTCGGGCCGACGCCTCCGCCAGTTCCAGCGCTAAAGCGGAGGGCGGGGCCACGACCGTGGACATCCAGGACCTCAAGACCGGCGACTGCATCTCCGAGATGGTCAACGGGACCGAGCAGGGCGGAACGGAGGCCACGGGCGCGAAGCTCGTAGACTGCGCTACTCCCCATCAGTACGAGGTGACCGGAACAGGGCAGTCCACAGCCTCCACCTACGCTGAGGCGACGACCTCCGATGAGGTCACCACCGTCTGCGCCCCGGTGCTGGAGAGCTACGTCGGCTCCCCCTCCAAGGCCAAGAAGTACCAGGCGGCGGCCCCTGACCCCCTCGCAGTCCTCCTGGGACCAGGGGGACCACTCGTTGACCTGCTTCGCCCAGAACCGGGATAACACACCATTGAATAATTCCATCAAGAACTCCTAGTCTGTCCCCATCGAGCAGGACAGCCGCGTACGGGCGTGCCACCACTGGAGAAGGCCCACTTCTCCCTTCCAGCGCCTCGCGAATACCGTCCTGCCTCCCACTCCGGCCGGGTGGCGACTCTCCGTTTCTCCGTCTCATGTCGCCACCCGGTCCTTATCCCGGATTTTTCAGAATCCTCTCCGGCCGTGGCCAGAATCCTGCAGAAAACCGGCACAATCCAGCCATTCCGGCTGTTACGGTTCGATCCATGCGCACCCGGACCACGCTCCTCACCCTTCCCGTCGCCGCCGCTGTCACCCTGGGGCTGAGCTCCTGCAGCCTGTTCTCCTCAGGCACCACCACCGCCACCAAGGACCTCGAGGTCGGGCAGTGCTACAACACCGTGAGCAAGGACTCCGGCGGGGAGAACGCGATCGGCGAGGTCACCGTGGTCGACTGCTCCAAGGCGCACACCTACGAGGTCATCGCCCAGACCACCTTCGGCGACGACATCAAGAAGCTTCCCGAAGAGGGAGCACTCGCCTCCCTGGGCCAGGGATTCTGCCTGGGTGAGGACTTCACCAAGTACGTCGGGATCGAGTCCGGCAAGACCAGCTATCAGGTCGAGTACCTCACGCCGGGCGAAGGCACCTGGGCCCAGGGCGACCGCAAGATCACCTGCGTCGTCACCCAGGGGGACAAGTCGCAGGTCAAGGGCTCGGCCAAGAACTCCAAGAAGTAGCCCCACCCACCACAGGAACCGCCACCCCGGATATCCGTGGCGCACTCCGGATTCCGTCACGATATTGAATATCGCGTCGATAGCCTTCCTAAAATGAGGGCGGCCGTCACCCTCTCCCGGGATCACCGACCCCGCTCAAGCGCCGCGTTCTTCCGGAACTACTCGAGTCGGTCCGGCAGCGGCCGTCACGTGCAGCCGAGGCGCCCGTAACCTCCTGGAGTGACCAGTGATGTTCTTCGCGCACTGCAGCCCGGCGCCCCGCTCGACGACGAGCCCCTGAACCCCGCCCTGGCCGTGCGCGCCGTCGAGGCCCTAGACGTCGCCCCGGCGACGGCGGTGGCCGACCGACCTCCACCCAGGAAGCGATTCTGACCGCCGCGCGCGAGTCCTTCCTGACCCGTGGCTATGAGGGCACCACCATTCGGGCGGTGGCCCGTACCGCCGGCGTGGACCCGGCACTCGTGTCCTATTACTTCGGCTCCAAGGGGGACCTGTTCGGCGCCGCGGTCAATCTGCGCACGCGGGCGAGCCAGGAGATCGCCACCGCCATCAACGGGGATCTCCTCTCAGCCGGCCCCCGCCTGGTACGTCTGTCTCTGACGGCCTGGGACGATGCCGACGACGGCGCGACCTTCCGCACCCTGTTGCAGTGGATGGCCGCCGATATCCGCAGTCCCGAGGCGATCCAGAACTACGCCACCGAGCAGATCGCGACCCCCATGGCCGAGGCCCTCGAGCAGTCGGGCCTGCCCATCGCCTCGGCACGCGAACGGGCCGCCCTGATCGGTTCCCAGTTGGTGGGGTTGGCCATGACCCGCTATGTACTGCGCCTGGAGCCCATCGCCGGCGCAAGCATCGACCACCTCGAGGAGGTCGTCGGACCGACGATCCAGCACTACCTCACCGGTCCGCTGCAGCCCGCATGAACCAGGTTCGCCCCGGCGACAGGTCACCGGGGCGAACGCAGGTGTTCCGAGGATGTCTCGGGTTCGACTCAGAAGGTCTCGTAGCGCCCAGAGCTGAGGAAGACGCCGTGACCGGTCTCGGTGTTGCGGCAGGTCATGCCGGTCTCCTCGGAGCTGCACACCCAGGCACCGAAGGTGACGGACTGGCCGTACTCCACCACCTGGGGCGAGGAGCCGCCACCGCGGAAGGCCTCGTCGAGCGAGAAGGCGCCCTCGCTACGGCCGGCGAGCTGCGGAGTCCCACCGGAGCTGAGGTCGAACCACCACTTGGGCGAGCCCGCCTCATCCTTGCCGTAGGTGCCGTTGGAGCGGTAGGACAGCACGCCACAGCCTGCGTGGTGGGCCGACAGGTCACAGCCGATGTTGCCCGACGGCGACACAATCATGGCGGTCTTCTCCGAGACGAGGTTGTCCGGGACGAAGGACGTGGCCTGGCCGGGCTGCCCGTCGGCGGGGGCGGCCGGCTCAGCGGGCTTGTCGGCGGGCTTCTCAGCCGGCGCGTCGGCGGGCTTGTCAGCCGGCTTCTCGGCCGGCGCCTCAGCGGGCTTGTCAGCCGGCTTCTCGGCCTGCTTCTCAGCGGGCTTGTCGGCCTGCTTGTCGGCGGGCTTCTCGGCCGGCGCCTGCTCCGAGGGCTTCTGAGTCTCGGGGGCCGCGGAGCGCGGCGCCTGAGCGGCCCCGGCGTCGGACTTACCGGTATTGTCGGCCTTTCCCTGACTCTGGGGGGCCTTGGTGGCGCCGCCGTTCTGCCGGCCCGGAGCGTCCGTATTGCCGGAGGCCAACGCCTTGGGGGCGCCGCTCCCGCTGGCGGCGGGACGGGGCTCGTCGGCCCGCGGGCTGGCGGGACGGGACTGGGAGCCGGAGGGCTGCGACGCGGAGGAGTCGGCGGGGCCCTTGCCTGTAGGGACTGGGGGATGCGGGGAGAGGCGTGACCCGACTTCTGCCCGGAGGTCGGCTTGGCACTGGCCGTCGACTGCACCTTCGCAGATGACGAGGATCCTGTGGTGCCCTGCTGATTGGCATTGGAAGCACCACCGGACTGGCAACCGGCCAGAAGCATGGCGGTCGAGGTGAGAACGACAAGGGACAGGGGAATGGTGAAGCCGCTTCGGCGGACCGCGATGGTCATGGCTGCGGCATCCTTTCGGTCGAGGTCGGTGCAGCGAACACGGTACTAGAGCCCGGAAGAAGAGGGGAACAGTCCGAAGGTCAGGCATGCCGCCGATTTCCGGCATCAGACATCCCACCTTCCCAGTAAACCACCAGATATCGCAGCGATAACGCCAATCACGGACAGATGACGGAATCACCGTCCTGTTGGTTACATTCCAACTAGTGAGACAGATAACGGAAAGGTCTCCCTGTTCCCAAGGGCCTGGACAGGGCGACCTCAGCAGACCGGCACCCCGGCGGAGTCGGCACCGTCGACGCCGTCGACGCTGATCGATACCGTCGATGTTGGACGACCCGCGGCTCCCCCACACACCTGCGGCCGCTTCATTCACTAGGATGTTGCCGTGATCTTCAAGGCAGTACGCGAGAGGCCCCCATACCCCGACCACGGGGTCACCACTCAGCGCGATTGGGCCGTCATCGCACCTCGACAGATCCGCCTGGCCGATCTCACCACCACCCGCGCGACCCTCGATCTGCGCAGCCTCCTGGATGACGACTCCACCTTCTACGGCGACCTGTTCGCTCATGTCGTCTCCTTCAAGGGGGACCTCTACCTGGAGACCGGGCTGCACCGGGCACTGCGCGCCGCCCTGCAGGGGCGCACCGCGATCCACGCCCGCATCCTGGAGGTCACCGAGGAAGGGGTGCCACGGCTCGCCCCGGCACCGCCGAGCGCCTGATCCTCACCGGAAGCACCCGGCAACCCGCTCGATAACCCGCCTTGCACCCCGATCCGCGGCTCGGTCCCATGTCACATCGAGCCCAGCACCACCCGATGAGCGCCGTCGTCCATTACCCTGGATCGCGTGAGTAGTCCCGCAGATCCGCGTGCCGAGTACCGGCGGCACATGCAGCACCGTCAGGCCACTGTCATCGGCGCCATCCTGGCCGTCATGGTGGTCGCGGTCGCCGTGAGCCTCCTGGTATCGCTGGGCATCCTGCCCGCCTACAACCCGGGCTTCTCGCAGCCCAAGAGCACGGCGACCTACGTGCCCCAGACCTGCCCGCCCAGCGGCGCCAAGACCGTCGACGTCACCACGATCGAGAAGATCAACGTCTACAACGGCTCGGAGACGGTGGGGCTGGCAGCCACGGTGCAGCAGAGCTGGAGGAGGCGGGCCTGACCGTCACCTCGGCGAATGACTGGCCGGGAGGCATCTACAACGGCGAGGTCCAGATCATGGCCTCCAAGGGCGGCCTGACCAACGCCTACTCCCTGGCCCAGATCTTCCCCAAGTCCACGGTGCAGCTCGACAAGAGCCTGTCCGACGACGACACCACGGTCTCGGTGGTCCTGGGCAAGGAGTACCTGCAGAACGCCCTGAAGGCGGACGAGATCAAGCTCCTCGGCGCCGGCAAGCCCATCACCGCCCCCAGCGACTGCGTCCCGGCGGACAAGGCCGCCACGAAGAAGCCCAGCTGACCCCGGAGCCGCCCGGTCCGGGCGGGGCATCCCGACGACGGCTCCCCGCCCCCATGACTTCCCGCCTCGATCGAGGACGTCCTTCTCCGACGAGGACTGCGCTGTCCCCCAGACGACTGGGGCCCGACCTCAGTCATCTGGAGGACAAGGACGTCCTGGGCGGGAAACGCAGTTCCCGATTCAGAGCGTCATAGCGTCTGAGACGCCGGCTTGCGTGCGGTTCCAGGATGGGGCCGGTCTCGCCTGGAGCGACAGCGAGCTCACGAAAGAACTGTGGCGCGCCAGCGGTGTCCACAGTGCTGACATTAACGGCACACCGGCGCCGCACGCCGAGAAGAAACCGCAGAATGACAACGACCTCCACTGGCTGCTTGGACGGCTGGTTGCTCGATATCAGCACTGTGGACACTGGACTGCTGGCGCAGCTGACTCCGCGGGGAGCTCAGTCGCGGCTCTCACCGGCGCCCTCAACACCATCGGTGCTCGACGACGTCGGAGCCTCCGCCGCCGAGGCGGCCGAGGGCGAGTGAGCCGCGCGGCTGGAGTAGGCCGGGCCCTCCAGCTCGGTCCCGGCGGGGGCCGAGGCCGGGGAGGCCTGCTCGAGGTTGGTGCCGCGCAGCTTCGAGATCCAGCGCATGGCGTGGTAGACGCCGATGGCGGCGGCCGACCCCAGGGCGATGCCCTTGAAGGTCATGTCGCCCCAGACCAGGGTGTAGTCGGCGATGGCCACCACCATGGACACGGCTGCCGTGTTGAGGTTGACCGGGTCGGAGAAGTCCACGCGGTTCTGCACCCAGATGCGCACCCCCAGCATGCCGATCATGCCGTAGAGGACCGTGGCGGCCCCGCCCAGGACGCCGGCCGGGATCGTGGCGATGATCTGGCCGAACTTCGGCAGGAGGGACAGTCCCAGGGCGCTGAGCGCCGCCACCACGTAGGCGGCGGTGGAGTAGACGCGGGTGGCAGCCATGACGCCGATATTCTCCGCGTAGGTGGTGGTGCCCGAGCCGCCGCCGCTGCCGGCGAGCATGGTGGACAGACCGTCGGCGAACAGGGCGCGGCCGGTGATGTCGTCGAGGTCCTCCCCGGTCATGGCCGAGACGGACTTGACGTGGCCGATGTTCTCAGCGATCAGGACGAGCACCACGGGGATGAACAGGCCCAGGTAGCGCACATCGAAGGCCGGGGCGTGGAAGTCGGGAAGCCCCAGAACGGGGGCCTTGGCGACGGCGTCGAAGTTGACCTCCCCCGCGCAGCACCGCGGTGGCGTAGCCGATGAGCACGCCGATGAGGATCGCCAGGCGCCCGATGATGCCCTTGAACAGCACCGTGATGACCAGGATCGAGACGATCGTGACGACCGCAGTCACGGGGCCCTTCGTGACATTCCCCCCAGGCCGCGGGGGCCAGGTTGAAGCCGATGAGGGAGACGATCGCACCGGTGACGATCGGCGGCATGAGACGGTCGATCCAGGCCGAGCCGACCAGGTGGACGACGACGCCCACCACCAGCAGGCACAGTCCCACTGAGATGATCCCGCCCTGCGCCAGGGCCGCCTTGTGGGGGTCAAGGGCGGCGCCGCTGTCTCGCGTATATGCGGTCACCGCCCCGATGGGGGCGAGGAGGGCGAAGGAGGAGCCCAGGTAGCTGGGCAGACGACCGGAGGTGATGCCCAGGAACAGCAGGGTGCCCACGCCGGTGAAGAACAGCGTCGTCGCCGGGTCAAAACCGGTCAACAGCGGCACCAAGAAGGTGGCGCCGAACATGGCGACGACGTGCTGGACACCGATGCCGATGGTTCGCGGCCAGGTGAGGCGCTCACCGGGGGCGACGACCTCGCCCGGAGCGATGGACCGGCCATCGCCGTGCAGACGCCAGCCACGAGAGGGAGAAGAGGACACGAGTGATCTCCTGCCTAAGCAACGAGGGGATTGACTGTGTCCCGTGGGGGAATCCCCTCGCGGGAGACCCGCGGGACGCTTGGCAGGACCCGGCAGAGCCTGCCGGGACTTCAGCATAGCCCCTGCTCGGGAGGTGCGCGGACCAGGCTTCTCACAGGCACCGACGGGCACCGCGGGCACCGGAGGGGGGCTCTTCGCGGACATCTGCCGGGCAGCGCCCAATTCGTCCGCGGGAAGGATGTCAGCGGCAGGTGCCGACAGTGCATGATGTGGGCATGAGCACCGTCGGAACCTCCCCTCCAGGACAGAGCGCACCGCGCTTCTCACCGGGCGCGGAGCAGTACGCCGACGGGCTCCCTGTCGGATTCGTCTTCCCCGGCACCGAGAACCTCGACCCGGCAGAAATCTTCTCCGGCCCCGGCTACACGGCACCCCGCCCCCGCAGCGACTCCGGCGCGACAGCCGCCCTGGTATGCGGACTGCTCAGCTTCATCCCCCTCGTCGGCGTCGCCGCGATCATCCTGGGCATCAACGCGCTGCGGCGCCTGCATCACAGCTATAACTCCGGCGAGGGGCTGGCCTGGCTGGGGCTCATTCTGGGAGCCGTCTCCGTCATCCTGTGGCTCTGCGTCCTCATCCTCGTACTGCTCGTGGGCTAGAGGCCACACGGCCACACCAGGCCAGCCGGTCCCCTACAGTGGTCCCGTGAAGCCTTTCATCATGGTGACCACGCGCCCCGAGCACGAGGCGGCGCAGGACGAGTACGAGTCCTTCCTGGCTCAGAGTGGCCTGTCGCGCGAGGACCTGCAGCACATCGCCCTGGAGGAGGTCGATTTCCTCGACTCCTTCACCGCGGCCGATGTCTCCGGGGTGCTCATCGGGGCCAGCCCCTACAACGCTGACACGCCGGCAGCCGAGAAGACCCGCAGCCAGCTCAACGTCGAGGAGGAGATCCGCGAGCTGCTCGGGGTGATCCTCAAGGAGGGCATCCCCCTTCTGGCCACCGGCGTCGCGCTCCAGGTGCTGGCTGCCTACCTGGGCACCGGGACGCATGAGGAGTTCGGTGAGGAACTGGGCGCCGTCGACCTGTTCCTGACGGCGGAGGGCCGCGAGGACCCGGTCCTGGAGGGACTCCCCCAGGTGGTCACGGTCTTCGCCGGCCACTACGAGGGCGTTGGGGAAGTGCCTGCGCATGCGACCCTGCTGGCGAGCTCGCCGGACTGCCCGGTCCAGATGCTGCGCGTGGGCAGGAACGTCTACGCCTGCCAGTTCAACCCCGAGCTCGACGCCCTCCGGTTCGAGCGCCGCGTCAGCATCTACGACGAGGCCGGTTACGGTGACCCGGACATGAGCGAGGACATCCTCACCCAGGCCCGCTCCTCCGAGGCGCACGACGCCGGACAGATCATCCGCAACTTCATCTCGCACTTCACCCGCAGCTGAGCTGCCGCTCCGTGGGGCCGCACGCCCCGAACGACTCAGGGGCCCAGGCGCTGCCCTGGAGCTGAGGGCCACGACCATCAGGACGTTGTCATGACTTACCCGCCCGCCTATCCGCCGCCACAGGGATACAGCGGCCCACCGAGCCCGCAGTACCCGCCGCAGGCCGCCTATGGTTCTCCCCCGGTGAGCGCCCCACAGGGCGGGGCGACCTACGGGCAGCCGCCGACGCCGGCCGGTCACGGCGCGTACATGCCCCCTGCCCAGAGCGCGATTCCGACACAGTCGGTGATGCGCCCTCCCGCGGCGCCCACTTTCCCGGGTCAGCCCTATCCGCCTCCGTCAGTGCAGGCCTCCGCGCCGCAGTACCAGCCGTACCAGTCGCATCAGCAGCAGTACCAGCAAGGCGCAGGCTCACACACTGGCTTCGAGTACCTGAGCGGAGCGGTGTCCGCACCGGGCTACGCCGCCTCCGCCAGACCGCCACAGGCGGCCGGCCTGCGCCCAGGAGCGGCCTCATCCCAGGCCTCGGGCGCACTGCAGCACGTGCCGTGGCGCGGTTTGAAAGCGGCGGCACTGGTCATGATGATCGTTGGCTGCGCCCTTGAGGTCGTCGTCTATGTCACCTACTTCCTCAGTTTGATGCGGGGCAACATATGGGTGTCAGGCGTCATCATCACGCTCTTATTCGTCGCCACGACACCAGTGATCTGGTGGCACTATTTTGGATTGCGCCACCTATTCCACGACCAGCCAGTCACTGAAATGTTGGGGCTCTCGCTGTGGTTCGGTTACGGGGTGCTCATGACACCTATTAGCAACACCGACGAGGCTCCATATGCAGGCGTGCAGAATGTCACCGAGATCCTCCTATTCATCGCCACCACAGTCGGCGCTATCCTCACTATACGCCTCAATCGACGCTTAAGGAATCCGCAGCCATGGCCGATCACTCTGGCCGTGGGTGCCTGTCATTTCGCGCTCATCAACAGCGCCGCACGCTTGTCACACTTTGGCCTCTTGATCTACTTACACCTATCGACGGGTAAGAGACTCGATCGGCTCACGACCAACGCCTGGTTTATACTATCAGATTCAGGTGGAATGGGCCTCCCCTTAGTGCCAGGACTATTTATTCTCGCTATTATCACTTCACTGGCAGTCGCAGGCCTGTTCCTGGGAGTGAGGCGCCCTTCCAGCACATCCTTCCGAATCGTGTCGACAAGTGCCGTCTCACTTTTGACGCTATATAACATCATCATCGTCCTCGCCTACGGTCTACCCACGACCGGTGAGTTCACCTACCAACCGTCCAGCACAGGAATCGCGATAGCGATCGTCATCGCTCACGGGGCCTTCCTCATCGGTTCAACATTGGCGGCCGGACACAAATCTGCAGCCGCTCCTCCCGGTGGCCGCCAGCAGCACCACTATGGCGTCGTGAGCACAGCAGGACCCCACGGCATGCAGAACCGCTTCAGCCGGCAGCATCGCTCCCAGTCGCAGTGGGGGAGCGGGTACTGATCCCGCCCCTCCACTGCAGGGTTGGCACACGACACCACCTCGGTCATCGACACCGACCAACAGGTCGAGCACAATGCCCACTATGCGGCAAGCACCTCATCCTCAGAGCAGCCCCACCCCGACGCCGTCGGACGCTGACGGACACAGGTCGGCCATGTCATACGGCGTGATACCACACGGACCGTACACCCCTGCGTCGTCGCCGCATGCGGCCCTCACGCCGGGCTACGGCCCCCCAGAGCGGGCAGCAGGTCGACTACCCCTATCTTTTCCAGGCCCAGACCGCTCCTCCGACGCAACCGGTGGCACCACACCTGTCCGGCATCGGCCAGCCCGCCCGAAGCATTGTCGCCAACGGGATTGATAGCGACCCCTACTCAGCCGGGCCCACCGCCAGCTTTCCCAGGTTTGCCCCCAGCTCACTCCCCACCCCTGCCCTCGCACCCCGCAGCCGGTCGCGCCACCAGCACCGGTCAGCGCGCCGCTACTCGGCGTCACCCGCAAGGCCACCTCGCCCTCACCGGCTCCCTGGGGACGCGACCGGCTGGCAGCCCTCGTACTGACACTGTTAGCGGTCGGGGTTCACGTAATATGGACAATCAATGACACATCGGCAAATGACAGCTTCCCTTCCTTGCATAATCCCACAACGCAAGACTACTACAATGCGCTGTATTACATTCCACACACGTTAGGCGCTTGGTGGCTCATTCTTGTCGCGATCCCCATCATCACCATCACCAGAAACCAGGCCAGCGCCATCACAACAGCAGCCTCACTTCAACTGTTCTTCATTGACATACTCATCTTCAACAACAGCCTCACCGGCAACCCCCTCCCTATCTTATGTCTTCTGGCCACTGGTGGAGCAGCAATCTTCACAACCCTGATGGGAAGAACTACTCAGCCCCCTCGACATTGGCTGGTAAGTCTCGGAATGGGAATGAATATATTCCTCCTCGTGTCCATGCTCCACCGGCTCATGAGAATAATCCTGAGCGCAAAACAGTTTCGATCAGGTCAGATCAACCAAACAGTCAACATATGGATGTCCCCCCGCCATCGCATCGAACGATCGAGGAATTCCGCTCACTGTCGGAGTGGCCATCACGATCATCGTGGTCATCATCGCCTCGATCAGCCTCTATCTAGGACTCTCGTCCCCCACCAGTCGCACATTCCGCTACACCGTTGGAGCCGCCCCCACAATCATAGCGCTGGTCAATATGTACATTCTCTCCGCGTTCGGTCTTGCCCGCGCCATCGTCGCCTCAGCTCTCGGCGTGACCAGCATCGGCACGGGCAAGCACCCGCACACGGAACTGCGAGCATGGTTGGCGTCCATCCTTCTCGCCCTTCTCGCCATGGGAGTGACAGCACTCCTGAGCCGCAGCTCCGCCGCCCAACGGCACATGCAGACACCCCGGGGCACGGCGCAGCCCATGGCCACCAGGGCACCCAATTTCGGTGCTGCCGCCCCCACATATCCAGGAGGACCTCAGGCACCCCAACAGGGAGTGACTGGCCTCACTAACTTCGCGCCATCCACTGCCCCATCGGCTCCGAACTCCTGGTGACGGTGCACTACGTCGGTGCACCACCACTCACCTGGCCACGCCGCCAGCCCATGTCACCAAGGAGTTCTCCCATGCGTACTCGCAAGATCGTGTCAGCCGCCCTGCTCGTTGCCGCCCTCGCCGTCGGCACCGCCGCCTGCGGCTCCATGAATGCCGACAAGAACAAGATGGAGCAGACCTCCACCCCGAACGGCACCATGAGCGACGGCAAGATGTCCGATGGAAAGATGAGCGACGGAAAGACCGAGGACGGGAAGATGTCGGATAACAAGATGTCCGACAGCCCCACCTCCGGCAGCATGTCGGACGGCAAGATGAGCGACGACAAGATGTCGGCCGACCCCTCGGCCAGTGCCATGAGCGACGGCAAGTAGAAACCGCCGCGCCGCGTGCTGGCTCGCTCCCACCACGGTGGGTACGAGCCAGCACGCTGACAGACAAGAGGTACCGGACCCTGTCCTGCACACCGAGACACAGAGTGGTCGAGCAGCAGGCCGAGAGACGGTATCTCCCGTCGATGACCCCCTCTCATTCAGGACATCTACTTCCTGCTCACGACCGCCTATGGCGGAGTACATGCCCTATCCAGGGATACCCCCACGGTCAGGAGCAGAGCATGAACTGACACCACCCCCTCCTTGAACGCATGAGCGCCTCTCTTCAGAGGACTGCTATGCCATCACTTCCGCCTGCTAAACTCTTAGAGTGGAGTTACTTGGACCACCAGGGATACAGAACGGTCAGCCTCTGACGTATTATCAGCACCTCTGCACCAGGCTTCACGACTCATCATTTCCCGGGCATGAAATACATATCGGCACAATCGAGCTGGGCACCTCAACTCGAGTCATTCACATCCACACAAAAGATGGCGTGGCCATCATGCTGGCCCTCCTCACAGTCGAAGGAGACACCCTCGAAGGAGTCAGTCTCAGCTCCTCCCCCACTGTCATCACACAGGCACTGCGAGAGAAGGGCCATCACAGCTCACTCTTCGACGACATGATCGTCTTCGATGACGCTCTTGCCGTGCTTCACTTCGACGATGACGGCTCCCCCTCATTCATGGAATGGTACGACCCGAACTACTGGGACAGCGCCTCGTTCATTGAAGAGACCTTCCCTCAATCATCTCCGAAGCAGCCTTGAGGATGCGTCACAGCACGCGCCAATGAGCAGCGACGGCAGAATGAAGCCCTGAATCGCTCCGCCGGGCCTCCGGCACCCACCGTCACCCGTCAGTCGCGGGCGTGGACGGCCACGAAGTTGGCCAGGAGCTTCCAGGAGTCGGAGACGTCGTCGAGGCGCACGCGGGCCTGAAGCTCGGCGAGCTCGTCGTCGGCGAAGTAGCCGTGACCGGAGTAGAAGCCGAGCCGGTGGGCGAGGTAGTCGCCGTCGAGCTCGGGATGGAACTGGGTGGCGTACAGGTTGGACCCGATCCGGAACATTTGGACCGGGCACGCCTGGCCGGTTCCTAGGACGACGGCGTGGGGCGGCAACGTCGTCACCGCCTCCTTGTGGGCGACGAAGGCCTGGAAGACCTTTGGGACGCCCGCGCAGATCGGGTCGGCCAGGCCGGCCTCGGTGAGAGTGACCTCAGGGGCGGTGACGGCCTCACCGTAGGTGGTATCGACGACGGCGCCCTGGTGGCAGGCAAGCGTACCGACGCCGTAGCAGGCGCCGAAGAAGGGGAAGTCGGCCTCGACGACGCGGTCGAGCAGGCCGGAGAGCTCGGCCTCGACGCGCTTCTGGGTGGCAGACTTCTTCTCCGGCGGGGTGGAGGCGTTGAAGGGGGAGCCGCCCACGAGGATGCCGGACCAGTCGTCCAGGTCGATCTGCGGCAGGGACTGGGACTCCAGGCGCAGGCGGCGGAGCGTGGACTCCTCCAGGCCGGTGCGCTTGAGGAACGCCTCGTACTCGGCGTCGGCAGGCTCGTCGTCGCTGCGGGTGGCCAGGAAGAGGAAGGGTTTCACGAGATGACCTTAACGGGGGCCGACAGCCTGGGCAGCATCCTTTTCCACGCCGTTCCCAGAATCACGTTCAGGAACCGGCCCGCAGGCTTCTGAGGATCTCCTCGACGGCGGCCAGAGTGACGCCGGAGGCCTGCCTCAGGGAGAGCTGCGCCCGCCCGAGGTTGCCGCCGGCGGCCGGGGCGTCGAGGTAGGTCAGGGCGGAGACCGCCACTCCCCTCGCGGCCAGGATCATGGCCTCGGCCACGGAGTCGGTGACGGCGGCGTCGGCCCCCAGGGAGACCAGGGCACGGGACTCGGCCGGGCTCGGACGCAGCGGCCCGGGCACGAGGGCGACCACGGAGCTACCGCTCACGCCGCGAAGGCTCCCCAGGCGCTCGGTAAGCGTTGCGTCCCAGCCAGCCGAGACCATGCCGGGGGCCGGGAAGAGAGAGCCGCCGGAGAGGTTGAGGTGGTCGGCGACGACGCGCACCTGTCCTGGCGCCGAGCCGCCGGCCACGTCACCGGAGCCACGCAGCGGGGTGGCGCGGGTGACGAGCAGCGCGGCGCGCAGGCGGGCCCCGCTGGCGATCCGGGCCAGCGCCGTCGCACTACGGGCGGCCTCGCCCTCATACACGCTGGTGCGACCACGGGCGACCAGGACGCCGAGGCCACCGCGCTCGTAGGACATGAGCGCATCCTCGTGGCCCGGGGCACTGGGAGCCTCGACGCCGGGAAGGAAGGACAGGCGCACCCGGGCCGAGGGGCGCCCCCAGGCCTGGTCGAGATCGCGCAGGAAGACGGGCTCGGCGACGACGAGGAGGTCGTGGCGAGCGCGCCCGGTGGCCAGGAGGATGGAGGCGCCGTCGGGGTCCTCGTCCCAGATTCCTGGTGGGGCGGACTGCTGGACCATGGATTCTCCTCGAGTGCGCCCGGGGCGGGCGGTGGGACAGGGAACGACGACCGACGTGGCGCCGGTCAGGGTGGAGCGAAGTCTACGCGAAGACGCCGGAGGTCGCCGCCGACCTGGGGCCCCATCCCTCACTCACCGACAAAATCTTCAGAATCGACGCGGCTCCGGGTCGATTCTGAATTTTCGGTCGAAGTGTGTGCGGGGCGGCGGGCCGGGAAGTGTGTGCGGGGCGGCGGGCCGGGCAGGGCGGGCCGAGCGGCGGCAGGCTCGGACACACCTCCACGATCTACATGGTGCGGTTGAAGTAGATGTTCCCTCCGATGAAGCTGACCAGCTGGAGCCAAAGGACGACCACCAGGGCCAGCTTCATCGACCCCCCGAAGGCACCCACGGCGCCGACGACAACGTTGCCGAACAACCCGACGACGCCGGCCAGAGCCCAGGCCCGCTGCGAGGTGGCCCTGTCCCGCTCGTCCTTCCGCCTCTCGAGCCCACGGACGGCGAAGGTGTCGTGCCCACGTCTCTTCGCGATGATCAGGGCGATGTACACGAGCATCACGACTGACGCCCCGCTGGCGCCACCATAGAAGAAGTACAGAACGCCGTTGGACATCGGGATCGTCAACACAGCCGCCCACAGAAGGATCACGACGGCGACAACGCAGGCCATGCCTCCAATGGCGGACCGCCGCCGCTTGGTGGCCTTCTGGCTTGCCCGAGCACTCGACGTCGAGCCCGGGGAGGACGAAGCGGCTGCCGCAGCGGAGGAAGGTGTAGGCGTGGGATCCGACTCAGACATGAAAGATCTCCTCAACAGCGGTCTCGAAGTAGCGGGCGATGGCGATGGCCAGAGGAAGGGAGGGGTCGTACTTGCCTTTTTCGATGGAGTTGACGCTCTGTCTGGAGACACCCAGGGCGGCTCCGAGCTGGGCCTGGGTGAGGCCTCGAGCCTCGCGCAGACTGCGCACGTCATTATCCATGAGCCTCACCACCCGCGGAGCGGCGAGACAACCCACTCATGCCGCAGCCGCGTTCCGGACGGCACGCAGTCTCGGGGACAGCCACGCCACACCGACGACGGAGACGCCGATCATGGCGACGCCCATGAGGTGAACGGCCAGCAGAAGCGGTCCGGCGGAGAGATGACTGGTCGCCGGGAACACAAAGCCCACCATGATGCCTGTGGGGAGGGCGCAGACGAAGCCGGCTTGCTGCTCACCGAGCTTCTTGAGGAGCTCGGGCGCCTCCTCGGCGCGGACCTCGGGAAGACGCCGAGCCGAGTACCGGTAGACAAGCAGGTAGAGGACAATCCCGGCGGCAATGCCGCCAACCACCCCGGCAACGAAGGTGACAGCGGAGGAGGTCGACGACGCGACCGCCAGGACAGAAGGAGCGGAGACGGCGGAGAACATGGCAATCATCCCTTGAATAGCCACTGACCCCCGAAAGAGGGTGTCATGTTTGCTTGACATGTCTAGTGTGCTTGACAGGGTCGACCATGTCAAGCGTGCTTCACTCGAAGAGTCCGGGCCGCCAACACCCACCCCATACGAACTCTTCGACAGAATCTTCAGAATCGACGCGGCTCCGGGTTGATTCTGAAGATTCTGTCGATCTGAGTGCGGGCCAGGCCGGCGCGCCGCGTGCGTGCGGGCTGGCAGGCCGGCACACCGAGCACGTGCGGGCTGAGCGGCGCGCCACCTTCACGCAAACGTTATTTGCACACAATGTGCAAGAACAATGGAATGTCACTTAGCATCCCACCATGGCTGAGCGCACGTACACCATTAATGCACCAATCGATCAAGTTCGATCAATCGTTACCGAGTTCTTCACTCAGGAGGGCTGGACCGTCGCGCCCTTCTCCGCCGATACCCTCCAGATCACCCGCGGCAAGAAGGGCATGTCCATCGCCTTCGGCGCACTCATGGGCAGCAACTTCTATCTTTCGCAGAACCTTCAGTTCGGGACCGGCCCGCACGGCGAGACCCTGGTGCGCTACCTGTCCTCGACGGGGTCGGCCATTATCGGCGGCGCCCTGGGCATGCGCAAGGCCGTCAAGACGCACGCCGAGTACGCCGAGAAGCTCGCCGACGCCCTGCAGGCGCGAGACATCCTCATGAGCATCCGGTAGCCGCCGGCTCCTGCGCGTCTCCCCTCACCCCTATCCACCCACTGCACCTCCGGTCCTCCACTGCCCGGAGGCCACCTGCTGCGCAGCCCCTCCCCCGATCCGACGTCGACCCCATCCACTCCCCACCGGGCACAATCAGGGGCATGACTCGCACCGGGCCGCAGGGCCGCACGCAGCCTCCGCAGACCGACCCCATCAGGGCGCTGCTCGCCTCGCCGCCGGACCTACCGGTGGTCGAAGTGCTGACCGAGCTGCGCGAGCGCCTCTCCCCAGCCCCTCCGCCTCCGACGACGCAGGCGCCGGCGCCTGCCTGGTCCTCACCGCCCCGCCCGGCACCGGTAAGACGACGCTCGTCCCACCGCTTCTGGCCGACGTCCTTGCAGACGTCCCTGCCGGCACCCCAGGGGCGCGCCCAGGAACGCCGGCCGGGCCGCGTCGTCGTCACCCAGCCGCGGCGCATCGCCGCCCGCGCGGCCGCCCGCCGCCTGGCCGACCTCCTGGGAGAGGAGGTCGGCGGCACCGTCGGATACGCGGTGCGCGGGGAGCGGCGCGCCGGCCCGGACACGCGGATCGAGGTCGTCACCGCCGGGCTCCTCCTGCGCCGCCTCCAGCGGGACCCGGAGCTGAGCGGCGTCGACGCCGTCATCCTCGACGAGGTCCACGAGCGCTCCTTGGACAGCGACCTCCTCCTGGCCCTCCTGGCGGACGCGCGCGCCGCCCTTCGCGAGGACCTCACCCTCGTGGCCATGTCCGCCACGCTCGACGCCGACCGCCTGCGCCGCATCCTGGGCGGCTCCTCGGGCGGAGCCTCGCACGGCTCGTCGGACGGAGCCGCGCCGCTGGTGGAGGTGCCTGGGCGCCTCCATCCCCTAGAGGAGGTGTGGGCGCCGCCGGGGCGCACCGGTCGCCTGGGGCCGCGCGGGGTGCCGAGGGAGTTCCTCGCCCACGTCGCCGCCACCGTGGAGCGGGCCCTGGCCGAGCGCTCCGGCGACGTGCTGGTCTTCCTGCCCGGGGCCCGCGAGGTCGACGACGTCGTCTCCAGCCTGCGCGGTGCAGCTCCCGAGGGCGTGGACGTCCTGCCGCTGCACGGTCGCCTGCCCGCGAGCGCTCAAGATGCGGCCCTGGCCCCGAGCCCGGCGGGGCGGCGGCGCGTCGTGGTGGCCACGAACGTGGCGGAGTCCTCGCTGACGGTACCCGGGGTGCGGGTGGTGGTGGACTCCACGCTGGCGCGCGAGCCGCGCCTGGACGTGGCCCGCTCCATGAGTGGCCTGGTGACGGTGGGGGTCTCGCGGGCGGCCGGGGTGCAGCGGGCCGGGCGGGCGGGGCGCGAGGGTCCCGGCGTCGTCTACCGCTGCTGCTCGCCAACGGACTGGGCGCGCTCGCCGCTGGCTCCGACCCCGGAGATCCTCTCGGCCGACCTCACCGGTGCGGCCCTGGAGCTGGCCGTGTGGGGTGTGCCCGACGGCGCGGGACTGGCCTGGGTCGATGAACCGCCGGCCGCGGCGCTGGCAGCCGCGCGGGAGGCCTTGGAGCGCCTGGGCCTGGCCGGCGCCGATGGCGTGACGCCCCTGGGTCGGGCGGTGGCCGGGCTACCGGCAGGCGTGCGAGAGGCGCGGGCCCTGCTGGCGACGGCACCGGTGCTGGGGGCGCGGCAGGCGGCACGGGCGACGGCGCTGCTGACCGCCGACCTGCGCGCGCCCGGCGGGGACCTGACGGCCCTGGCCCGACAGGTGCGCGGTGACGGTGCCGGGTCGGGGGCGTGGAAGGCGGAGGCGCGCCGACTGGAGCAGGCCTGTCGGCGCGCCGCCGCCGAGCAGTCGGGGGCCCCTGAGGACCCGGGCTCCGCGAGCGGTGGCCCTCAGGCGCCGGGCGCAACAGGGGCGGCCGGTTCGCTGGGCACCGGGCGCGGCCGGGAGGAGACTGGCCGACCCGACGGCGTCGGCGGGGGCGCTCTCGGGGGCGGCGATGGCGCCGGGGCGCACGACCTGGAGTCGGCGGTGGCTCTGGTGGCCGGGACGGCGCAGCCGCAGTGGATCGCGCGACGTCGGGGGCCGGCTCCGCAGGTGGGCAAGGAGGCGCACTACGCGAGCGTCGCCGGGACCGGTCTGCGCCTGCCGGCGGGCTCGGCGCTGGCGGAGTCCGAGTGGCTGGCGGTGGATGGCGTGGACCTGACCAATGGGCGCGGCGACGCACTCATCCGGGCCGCGGCGCCCCTCGCTGAGCAGACGGCCCTGGAGCTGGCCGGGGCCTGGCTGACCGAGGAAGAGCGCACCGTCTGGGAGGGCGGACGCCTGCGCACGGAGAGCCTGCGCCGCCTGGGGGCCATCACACTCACCACCACCCCGGGGCCGCCGCCGGGTCCGACGGCGGTGGCGGAGGCCGTCGTCGCGCGGGTGCGCACTGAGGGGGCTGATGCCGGCCTGGGCGTGCTGCCGTGGGATGAGGAGGCGCTCGGCCTGCGCGCCCGACTGGCCCTGTTGCACGAGCACCTGGGTGAGCCCTGGCCGGATATGAGCGATGCGGCCCTGGCCGAGCGGGCCGAGGAGTGGCTAGCACCGGCGGTGGCAAACCTGGCCGGGCAGGCCGGAGGGACAAACGGAGCAAGCGGGCCGGGTGGCTCGGCGTCGGGCCCGGGGAGTCGGCGTTTCAGCCTGGAGCGGCTGGACGTGGCCCAGGCGCTGCGGGCGCTGCTGCCATGGCCGCAGGCGGCGCACCTGGACGATCTGGTGCCCGAACGGATCGAGGTCCCCTCCGGCTCACAGGTGCGGGTGGACTACACGGCTGCGGTCGGCGGGCCGGCTGGGGCAGCTGGCTCAATGGGTTCAGTGGGCTCGGCCGAGGCCGGGCAAGCGGGTCGGCCGGTGCTGGCGGTACGGGTCCAGGAGTGCTTCGGCTGGGCGGCCACGCCGCGGATCGTGGAGGGCCGGGTGTCGGTACTGCTGCACCTGCTCTCCCCGGCGCGCCGTCCGGTGGCGGTCACCGACGACCTGTCCTCCTTCTGGGAGCAGGGCTACCCGCAGGTGCGCGCCGAGATGCGGGGCCGCTACCCCAAGCACGCCTGGCCGGAGGACCCGTGGAACGCACCCGCCACGAGGGGGACCGGGCGGCGCCGGTAGGCGCCGGAACCGTGGCGGGGCCTCACCAGGTGGAGGCGTCCAGGCGGCTGAAGCGGAAGCCGGTGGGGTTGCGCTCAGTGTCGGGGTCGGCGTCGGGCACGACGTATCCGACGATCTGGAGGTTCCAGGTGCCGCGCCCTCCCCACAGGGTGGCTGTGGTGCGGGTGCGGCCGCGCACCACCGGGAATCCGGCGATGGTGTCGGGCTGGACGGAGACCACCTCGTGGGAGTGGTAGCGCATGGCGCCGTTGGCGATGTCGCCGAGCCACTCGACCTTGGGCTGGGGGTAGCCGGTCATGTGGGTCAGGACGCAGTAGTCGGTGAGCAGGGCGTCGATGGCCTTGGTGTCAGCGGCGACCATGGCGTCGCACAGGAGCGAGTAGAGGTCAGCGGCCGCGCGCGGCGCGATCTCGGAGGCGTGGGGGTGCGGGGCCTGAGTGCGGGAACGGGACAGGGTTCGGGATTCGTGGGGACGGCGACTCATAGGCCAAGAGTACGGCCCGACGTCGAATATGTGAGGGACCAAGAGCTCCGGCGGCCGGGTCGGGACGCAGGGCCGCAGCGAGCGGCAACGGGCCGCATGAGACGGCGACTCCACGAGGGTGGGGATCTACTACCCGAAGGTTGTGCGTACTGGACGAGCCCCCGACCCCCGTGGAGTACACCCGACCCTCCCCAGTGGCCCCCGACCCTCGTGCAGTACGGGCGTCTCACGACGTCGAGCAGCCACCGGCCATCAACACGGGCAGCGCCGCAACCGGCAACGCGAAGGGCCCGCCGTACAGCTCCTGGCTGCTCGGCGGGCCCTCCCGTGGCGGTAGCGCTGGGATTCGAACCCAGGGTGGCTATGAACCACACAGACTTTCGAGATCTGCACCTTCGGCCGCTCGGACACGCTACCTCGCCCACGAGGTTACACGGACGTTGCCCCGCTCCCCAACGCAATGTCCTGCGGTATCAGTCACGACCGACGTCGTGCTCGGCAAGACCTGAGGCTCACCGCGCCCGGCGGGCCCAGCCGGCGGGGCCCGTCAGCGGTGGTCGGCGAAGAAGGCGGTCAGGAGGTCCTGGGACTCCTGGGCGCACAGGCCGGCACGCACCTCGACCTGGTGGTTGGCGCGGGTGTCGCGCACGACGTCGCGCACCGAGCCGCAGGCCCCGGTCCTCGGCTCCCAGGCCCCCAGGACGAGTCGGGCCACCCGGGCCAGGACGATGGCGCCGGCGCACATGGTGCACGGCTCGAGGGTGACCACGAGGGTGCAGCCGTCCAGGTGGGAGTCGCCCAGGGCGGTGCCGGCGGCGCGCAGGGCGCGGATCTCGGCGTGCGCCGTCGGGTCGCACTCGGCCTCGCGGGCGTTGGCGGCCTCGGCCAGGACCGCCCCCTCTGGTGAGAGCACGACGGCGCCCACCGGCACCTCCCCAGCCTCACCAGCCGCCCGGGCCAGTTCCAGGGCGCGCACCATGGCGGCGTCGATGACCGGGCCGGCGGCCGGGCTGAGGGTCGGCTTGATGACCGTGCCGCCACCCGCCCCGCGGCGACGCCCGCCCACCCGCCGGGCGCGCCGGCGTCGGAGCCCAGGGCTGAACGGGCTCGGCGGCTGCGCAGAAGAAGGTGAAGACGTCACGAGTTCATTATCTCGTTATAGGCTCCCGACGACATGCCCGGGCTCGGACAGTCGCCTGCCCCCGCGGCCCCCAGCGGCCCCGGCGCCGCGCCCCGGGCCAGCACCCCAAGCCCCGCCACGATCCCATAGAAGCCCGCGAAGACCCCACGAAGAACGGAGCAGGTCGGTGAGCCGGTCCCCCGAATCGAGTGATGAGAGCGAGTCCGCGCCAGGCGGCTCCGTTCCGGGAGCCTCCCGGCCGGCCCCGTCGTCGGACCGCTTCTCAGTGCTGCGGCTCCCCGGCGGATCCCTCCCCGGCACCCTGATCGGCAAGCTGCCCGGCAAGGAGCCCCTCAACCCGGTGGTGTTCTTCGTGTCGGCCACCATCATCGCGATCGTCGCCCTGGCCGCGCTCATCGCCCCCGACCTCGTCAAGAGCGCCTTCGAGGCGGCCGTGACCTGGACGAGCCGCTGGTTCGGCTCCTTCTACATCCTGCTCATCACGGCCGCACTCGTCTTCATCCTGGGGCTGGCCTTCTCCCGCTTCGGGCGCATCCGCCTGGGCCCGGACAACTCGACGCCGGACTTCTCCACCTTCGCCTGGACGGCCATGCTCTTCGCCGCCGGCATCGGCACCGAGATCCTGTTCTTCGCCGTCGCCGAGCCGGTCGACCAGTACGTGCACCCGCCCACCGGCGACGCCCAGACCATCCCCCGGCCGCCCGCGCCCGCGAGGCCATCGTCCTGTCCCTGTTCCACTACGGCATCTCCGGCTGGGGCCTGTACGCTCTGGTGGGTCTGGCCATGGCCTACTTCGCCTACCGACGCCGCGACACCCTCACGCTGCGCTCCACCCTGCGCCCGCTGCTGGGGCGGCACACCGAGGGCGTCATCGGTGACATCGTTGACGCCGCAGCCCTGGTCGGCGGGGTCTTCGGCATCGCGGCCTCGCTGGGGGTCGGCGTCGTCCAGCTGAACGTGGCCCTCAACATCCTGTTCGGGCTGCCGCAGGGCTTCCCCACCCAGATCGGGCTGACCGCCCTAGCCGTCATCATGGCCACCGTCTCAGCCGTCTCCGGCGTCGACCGGGGCGTGCGCGTCCTATCCACCATCAACGTGCTGCTGGCCATCGGCCTGGCCCTGTGGGTGCTCATCACCGGTGACGCCGCCTTCCTCATCGACGCGCTCATCGGCTCCATCGGCGACTTCTTCACCCGCTTCCCTCAGCTGACGCTGGAGACCTACGCCTACAACCGCCCCGAGGACTGGCTCAACGCCTGGACCCTGTTCTTCTGGGCGTGGTGGATCGCCTGGGCGGCCTTCGTGGGCATGTTCCTGGCCCGCATCTCACGCGGGCGCACCATCCGGCAGTTCGTGCTCGGCAGCCTCCTGCTGCCCTTCAGCTACATCCTCATGTGGGTGGCGATCTTCGGCAACCACGCCCTGGACCTGGTCATCCGCGGCAACGGCGAGTTCCGGGACATCACCCTGGAGCGGCCCGAGCAGGGGCTGTACTGGATCCTGGAGCACCTGCCGGGCCAGAAGATCCTCATCGCCCTGGCCCTGTTCGTGGGGATCCTCTTCTACGTCACCAGCGCCGACTCCGGCGCCCTGGTCATGGCCAACCTCTCCAGCCGCATCCGCTCGGCGCGTCAGGACGCTGCCGCCTGGCTGCGGATCTTCTGGGCCGCCCTGACCGGGATCCTCACCATCGCGATGCTCGTGGCCGGCGGCATCCCCATCCTGCAGCAGGCCACCATCGTCATGGCGCTGCCCTTCTCCGGGGTCCTCATCCTCATCATGTACACCCTGTGGCGCTCCCTGAGCACCGAGGACACCTACAACCAGGCCCTGAGCCGGGCCGACCGCAACCGGGCCCTCGGCTTCAACGGCTCGGCCGCGGGGCTGGAGCAGACGCCCTGGCGCGAGCGCCTGACGCACACCCTCAACTCGGTCTCCCCCGACGAGGCCGGCAACGCCATGGAGCGGCGCATCGTGCCGGCCCTGGAGGCGGTGGCCACCGAGCTGCGCAAGGAGAACGTCTCCGCCGAGGTCTTCGTCGAGGGCCCCGAGGCCCAGGACCCCGACGACGAGCGCACCTTCCTGGGGCGCGCCAGCCTGGTGGTCTCCTCCCACCCGGCCACCGACAGCGGCGAGGAGCAGTCCAGCTCCATCGACTCCTTCCGCTACGTGGTGCGCATGGTGGTCACACCGGTACCCGCCTACGGCTTCGCCGTCCACGAGGCCGACGACCTCACAGTGCGCCTCGAGGTGCGCCCGCACAGCGGCGGCCAGGGCTACGACGTCGTCGACTGGAACTCCGACCAGGTGGCCCACGACGTCCTCGACCACTACGAGCGCTGGCTGGAGTACGTGGGCACCTCCGAGAAGAGCGAGTCCCGGTTCTCCCGCCGGCTCTGAGGCGCGCGCGCCAGCACCCGCTGTCGGGCCTGCCTCAGAGCACCGTCTCCTCGCCGCCGTCGACCGGGCCGCCCCCGCTCTCCTCCCGGACCGCCCCAACGCTGGCGGGGACATTGCACGCGTCCGGGGACTTTTTCTCCCGGGCGGGGGCATCTCACGCGTCAGGGGACCAGATTCCTGTCCCCGACGGCGTCGAAGGCCCCCGCCCGGAACGGACCGCACCCGGCCGCGTCGAATGTCCCCGCCGGATGCGGCCGCCGGTAGCCGGATACGACCGCAGACGTCCGAGAGTCAGTCCGCCTCGACCGTGTAGGAGGCGAGGCGCTCCTGGAAGGCGGGGTCGTAGTGGTTGACGACGCCCTGCCCCTCGTCGAGGGCGGCGATGGCCCGCATGTCGGCGTCGTCGAGCTGGAAGTCGGTGACGTCGAGGTTGGTGACCATGCGCTCGCGGTGGACCGTCTTGGGGATGACGATGATGTCGAGCTGGATGAGGTAGCGCAGGGCCACCTGGGCGGCGGTCTTGCCGTGCTTCTCGCCGACGGAGGTGAGCACCGGGTGGGTGAAGATGTTGTTGCGGCCCTGGGCGAGCGGCCCCCAGGACTCCAGGGCGGTGTCGTACTTGGTGTACCAGGCGCGGTTGTCGGCCTGCTGGTTGAAGACGTGAGTCTCCATCTGGTTGACGGCCGGCGGCACCTCGACGTGCTGCGCCAGGTCCACGAACCGGTCGGGGAAGAAGTTGGAGACGCCAATGGCGCGGACCTTGCCGGCGGCCAGGGCCTTCTCCATGGCGCGGTAGGTGCCGTAGTAGTCGCCGAAGGGCTGGTGGACGAGCAGCAGGTCGATGTAGTCGGCGCCCAGGCGGCGCAGGGAGCCGTCGATGGAGCGGGCGGCACGCTCCTCCCCTGCGTTGGAAATCCACACTTTGGTGGTCAGGAAGATGTCCTGGCGGGGCAGACCGCTGGCGGCAACGGCCGCGCCCACGCCCTCCTCATTGCGGTAGGCCTGGGCGGTGTCGACGTGACGGTAGCCGACCTCGAAGGCCTCAAGCACGGCCCGCTCAGTCTCCTCCGGCGGGGTCAGGAAGACGCCGTAGCCGATCTGCGGGATGTCGACGCCGTTGTTGAGAGTGATGGTGGGGGAGGAGCCGTTGGCCATGAATTCTCCTTCGATGCGGTCGGTGTCAGCAACTTAGCCCCGCAGGCGGGCGCGATGTCGTCCCTTTCGCGCCGGGCCCAACTGGCGCGCGGGCCGCCCGACGTGCGCGCGGCACCCTGGCCCGGCCGCCGACGGGGACATCCTGCGCGGCCGGTGACTTTTCCTTCCAGCCGGGGGCATCTCACGCGTCGGGGGACCGGATTCCTGTCCCCGGCGGCGTCGAATGCCCCCGCCCCGGAGCAGACCGCACCCAGCCGCGCGGAATGTCCCCGGCCGCACAGCACAGGATGGGGCCTGCGGGCGGACCCGCCACCCATGAGAGAGACGTTAGGTGTCTGGGACCGGTTGGGGCGGGGTTGTGCATCGGGATGCGGCGGCGCGCGGTGGCCGAAACGGCCCCTACAGCGGACCCGATGTCCAAATTGGATACAAAGGGCTTTGCCGGACTGAAACGGGCGAAATGAAACCGCATGATTCCGGGGTTCTGTTGCAGGCCTGAAGAACGCGAAGCGTCCTTTGTATCCGATTTGGACACATGTAGTCACCGCAGCGCGACTCCGGCGGCAACTCCGACACCGGTGGCAACTCCGACGCCGGCGGTGAAGGTCAGTCGCGGGCGCGCAGCACCTGCCCCAGGCTCTGCTCGCCCGCAAGTGCCCCGGCTCGGGCGGAGACGACGACGGCCAGGCAGGTGGTCGCCAGGGTCGCCGCGCACACGAGGCCCAGCGTCGCCAGGGGAACCCCACCACGATGCTGGCCAGCGGCCTGTGCATGGCCTCCGCCACCAGAACGGCCGTGGACAGGGTGACGAACAGGCCGAGGACGGACGCGGCGGCGGCATGGAGAACTCCCTCGAGGACCTCAATGGCCAGGACATCGCGCTCCATGGCCCCGGCTGCGCGCAGAAGCGCGGCGTCACGGCGACGACGGCCCGCGCTCATAGCGATGACGGCCACGCCCCCGGTCCAGGACACGAGGAAGGGCAACCCGAACACGGAGGTGAAGCCCGTGACGGTGATCTCGGAGGAGGCCGATGCCGGACCGAAGGAAATGGCGACCAGCCCGATCGTCACCACGAAGGGTAGGACGGTGGCCGCCGAGCGGCGCGACTCCAGGGCGCAGGTGCGTCCGGCGACGTGCCAGGCGACACCGGGATCCGGAATGAGAGCAGCGAGCAGGCGCTCCAGGGCCGGGCTAATCCAGCCGCACAGGAGGCACACGAACATCAACCCACACAGGACGCCGCCGAAAAGGCTCATGAAGACGTCCTGATTCTCCCCACTGCGGATGACGAGGAACTCGGCGACCCACCCAGCCGCGGCGGCAGCAGCCCAGAACAACCGCAGGAGACCCTTGAGGACTCGTCCCGCACTCCACTGTGCTCTCTGCCCACCCGACCCGCGCAGGAGCAGGGCCTCCGGAGTGTGTGAGGCCCGTTTGGCGGCAGCCCGACCACCTATGACGAGGGTGCCGGCGCTGATGATCGCGGTCCAGATGAGGTCGGCGGGTTTCCACTGAGGCACCGCGCCGGGCAGGGCGGCCCCGTCGGAGATGAGCCGGTGCATCATGAACCGGCTGATGGGCAGGCTCAACGGCACCGCGACAAGAGAGGCAAGCGTCCCAAGGGCGAAGAGCTGGCCCTGGATGACCAGGCGAACCATGGAGGGGCTCATACCCAGGGCCTTCCACAGCCCGTGGTCGCGCTCACGCTGGGAGACCGCGAGGCTGCTGGTAGAGGACAGAACAGTCACGGCAGCAAAGACGACCCCAATGATGATAACGCCTGAGACGGATTCGGCCCCATCAATCATCATGGGGTCTCCAGCAGCCTCCGCAGCGGCGAAGGCTCCATGGGCAACCCGGAACTGACCGGCGATGGCAGAGGCGGCCACGACGGCGACGACGGCGGTCCACGCCCAGGAGCCGGCGTGGCGGCGAAGGTCGGACAGGAGCAGGCGGATCATCGGGAACCTCCGGCACCGCGGGCGGACAGGACAGCATCGGAGACGGCAGCGGGGTCGCCCCCGGGGAGAGAGGCGACGAGGAGGCCGGCGTCCATGACAAGGACGTGCTGAGCCCGGGCGGCGGCTGCGGCATCGTGCGTCACCATGAGGACGGTGGCCGGCTTCGGGGCAGAGGACCCAGCTGAGGCGGGCACGACGCCAGGCACAGCACCGGGGCCTCCGGCGAGCTCGGCGAGCCAGTCGAGAACGGTCGCGGCGGCGGCGACGTCGAGGGCGGCCGTGGGCTCATCCGCGAAGACGATGTCGGGGCGGGAGGCCAGAACGCGGGCGATGGCCACACGCTGACGCTCACCACCACTCATCTGATGAGGCAGGTGGCGGGCCTGCTCGCTCAAACCCACGCGCTCGAGGGCATCGTCGACGGCGCTGCGGCTCAGGGGTTTGCGACGCAGGCGGCCGGGCAGGGACACGTTGTCGCGCGCGGACAGGGAGGTGACGAGGTTGTCGTCCTGGAAGACGAAGCCGACGTGCCGAGCCCGGAAGCGGGCAGCGGGCCGGGGACGTAGCGAACTCGTCCGGGTACCGAGGAGCTGGACGGTGCCGTCGGTGGGGGCATCGAGCCCGGCGATGCACTGCAGGAGGGTGGACTTGCCACAGCCGGAGGCGCCGACCAGAGCGGTGAAGCTGCCGACGGGCAGGGAGAGGTCAACACCGTTGAGCGCGATGACATCGGCGTTGCGGCGGCCCTGGACGCGGAAGACTCGGGTGAGTCCGGCTACCTCGATGGCCGGCGGTACCTGCGGCCCCTGATGGTCGGCACTGACTGCGGCGGGATGGCCCTGACGACGGATCATGACAGCCCCCAAACCCCTGCGACCGCAAGGAGGATCCAGATGAGGACGGATACCGCTCGGCTTCCCGCCAGGGCGCCCAGCCCCCATCGCACGGCCGGACGCCTCAGCCAGGGCCCCCCGATAATCAGCAGCGCGACCAGGACCGAGGGCAGCCAGGTCCGCACCTCGGCGTCGCTCATCCTGGCCAGCGGGTCGTGCATCCAGATCGTCACCACCCCAAGCACCTCGGTGCGAGCGAGCCCTTGGAAACGGGCCGGTACCGGCGAGAGAAGGCCTGCGACGTCGACGGCGCAGGGATAGGACAGGGGCGAACGAAACAGGTCAAGGCTCATGCTCACCAGTTCACTCATCACCGGCCGCCAGCGCACTGGTACCCGCTCCCGTCTTCAAGTCGGGCCGACTCCACCTCACCCCCGGTCGAGCGCGCACCACCTCGGGGGTGCCAGCACCACCCCGGGGGGGGCTCGCATGCGGCAAGTACTGGGGAGACAGCACGAGTGCACCCCCAGGGCCGAGCCCGTTAGCGTCGTCGGCATGACCTCAGCATCATCACTCGACCCCCTCTTCCCCGACCTTCCTACGACCGCACCCATAGGGGGCCCGGAGGACAGGACCATCCCCGTTCCATCTGCTGCCGACACATCCGCAACCGTCCCATCCGCGGCAGGCCCGCGCTCCGCCCCTTCCTCGCCGGAGCGCCATCCGAGCCAGAGCCTCCGGTGGATCAGCATCATCGGCTGGGAGTTCCTGCACGCCGCACTGTGGATGCCAATGGCTGTTCTCCTCGTGCCCTCCATCCTGCTGTTCCACCTGACAGTACCCCTGGGGGCGTCGCTGGAGCGCGCCGTTGCACGCAGACTGGGAACCGACGCTCCGTCAGGCCACAAGGAGAACCAACGCAGGAGCCCGTGGCTGCTGGCACGCGTCGCTCACGTGGAGTTCTGGCGCCAGGACCTGCCCCTGTGCGTGGGAGGCATGGCGTTGAGCACGGCGTCGTTCTTCCTGACCGCGCTCCTTGGAGCCCTGCTCACCGTCAGCGTGCTGGCGCCCTTCATGTCATCCTCTGAGGCCCCCATCAGGGTGGACCTCGGCGGCTCCGAGATAGCGGTATCCGGATTGCAGTCCGCCCCGCTGCTGCTACCAGTCGGCCTGATCGCCCTCAGCCTCCTCCTCGGCGCGCTCTGGGGACTGGGGAGACTACGGCTGCTGCTGGTCAAGGCGTTGTCAGGTGAACGCGAGACGCAGCGTCTCGAACAGCTGACCGCCGAGGTCGGCCACCTCACGGCCAGCCGAGCCACCCTCATGGACGCCTTCGAGGCCGAACGCACTCGCATCGAGCGAGACCTACACGACGGCACCCAGCAGAGCTCGTCGCCCTCGCCATGAACCTGGGCAGTCTGCGCCTGGCCGCTGAGTCCCTGCCCGAGGACGACGCCGCCTCCACGTCCCGGACCGCGCTGCTGGAGGGGATCGATACCGCGCAGGACCGCGCGGAGTCCGCCCTGAAGGATCTGCGTGAAACGGTGCGCGGCATCCGACCGGCGGTCCTGTCCGAGCGCGGACTGGCACCGGCCCTGAAGGACCTGGCGGGACGGGCCCCGCTGCCGACCAGCGTCGTCGTCGAGGCGGAGAAGGCCGTCCTGGCCCTGATCTCGCAGCCGGTGCGGACAGTCGTCTACTTCGCGGTGGCAGAGGCACTGACGAACACCTCCAAGCACGCCCGGGCCTCGCGCGCCACGGTCGCGCTGCGCTGCACGAGCGCCGGACTGAGCACCGTCATCACCGATGACGGGCGTGGCGGGGCCGACCCGGAGCGAGAGAACGCCACCGGCCTGCGCGGTATGGCGCAGCGGGTGGAATCCATCGGCGGGCGGCTGGAGGTGAGTTCTCCCGAAGGCGCCGGGACGCAGGTGACGATCACAGCACCGCTGACGCCTCCGTGGGGCACGGAGAACTCGCAGGACGGGCGGACGGACGAGCCGCAGGACGACCATCCGGCCGGGTGAGGCAGGATGTGTCCATGAGAATCCTGCTCGCCGACGACGCCGCCCTCCTGCGCGAGGGATTGGCCGGACTGCTGACCACGGCCGGGCACGAGGTCGTGGCACAGGTGGCCGACGCCGACGCCCTGCGCACCGAGGTCGGTCGTCTGGCCGCCGCCGGGGAGCTGCCCGACGTCGTCGTCACCGATGTGCGGATGCCGCCGACCGGCACGGATGACGGACTACGTGCGGCGATCGAGCTGCGCCGAACCCACCCGGGGCTACCGGTGGTGGTGCTGAGCGCCTACGTAGCCGGCCCCTACGTGCAGGACCTGCTCGAGGAGACCGAGTCCCCGGCCTCGCCGGCCGGGCCGGGAGCTCCCAGTGCTAGCAGCGGGGGCGCTGTGGGCTACCTGCTCAAGGAGCGCGTGGGGCGGGTGGCCGACTTCCTGCACTCGCTCGACATCGTCGTGGGCGGCGGGGTGGTCATCGACCCGGAGGTGGTCTCCCACCTCATAAAGGCGGCCCGGGCCGCCGGTTCCACGCAGGAGACCACACAGGTGGTGACCGGTTGCGGGACTGGTGAGGATGTGGGGGCGATGGTGGGCGCAGGATCGAGTGCGGCACCGACAGCGTCTGGTGCACGGGGGCCGGTGCCGGCCGCAGCAGCCTCATCGTCGACTCCCTCGGGTGGAATCGCGAGTGCGGCGCCGGGTGGAGCGGGCCTCGACCGGCTGACGCGGCGCGAGCAGGAGGTGCTCGAACTCATGGCTCAAGGGCTGTCGAACGCGCAGATCGCCGAACGACTGGTGGTCTCCGATGGCGCTGTGGCCAAGCATGTGGCGAACATCTTCCGGGGGCTGGACCTGCAACCCGGCGAGGAGAACCGGCGTGTACGAGCAGTCCTGGCCTGGCTGCACGCCCGAGCCTGAACCTGGTCGCTCTCAGGCCTGAGCTCAGCCGTACACCCCGGGCCTGCGCCCGGCCGCCGACGGGGACATCCTGCGCGGCCGGTGACTTTTCCTTCCAGCCGGGGGCATCTCACGCGTCGGGGGACCGGATTCCTGTCCCCGGCGGCGTCGAATGCCCCCGCCCGGAGCAGACCGCACCCAGCCGCGTGGAATGTCCCCGGCCGCACAGCACAGGATGGGGCCTGCGGGCGGACCCGCCACCCATGAGAGAGACGTTAGGTGTCTGGGACCGGTTGGGGCGGGGTTGTGCATCGGGAAGCAGCGGCGCGCGGTGGCCGAAACGGCCCCTACAGCGGACCCGATGTCCAAATCGGAAACAAAGGGCTCTGCCGGACTGAAACGGGCGAAATGAAACCGCATGATTCCGGGGTTCTGTTGCAGGCCTGAAGAACGCGAAGCGTCCTTTGTATCCGATTTGGACACAACACGGTCAGCGTCGCGAGATCTCAGCGGAGACGCCGGCGGCAACTCCGACGCCAGCGACACATCCAGTCCACCGGAGCGACGTGCCGACGCCGTGGGCGCGCACAAGGCCGGCACGCGTTGCGACGGTGCGAACCGGGCTACGGCATTAGGCTGTCCCCATGCGCCTCCACGTTGCCGATCATCCCCTCATCGATCACAAGCTCTCCGTCCTGCGTGATGAAAGGACACCGTCGGCGGTCTTCCGCCAGCTGGTGGACGAGCTCGTCACCCTGCTCGCCTACGAGGCCACCCGCGAGGTGCGCACCGAGGAGGTCGAGATCCGCACCCCCGTGGCGCTGGCCCAGTGCCGCCGCCTGGCCGACCCGCGGCCGATTGTGGTGCCGATCCTGCGCGCGGGCCTGGGGATGCTGGAGGGCATGACCCGCCTGCTGCCCACGGCGGAGGTCGGCTTCCTGGGGATGAAGCGCGACGAGGACACCCTGGAGGTGGAGACCTACGCCAACCGCCTGCCCGACGACCTCTCGGGCCGCCAGTGCTTCGTCGTCGACCCCATGCTCGCCACCGGTCACACCCTCGTGGCCGCCATCGACTATCTGCTGGAGCGCGGGGCGCGCGACGTCACCGCGCTGTGCCTCATCGCCGCGCCCGAGGGAGTCAAGACGCTGGAGGACGCGGTCGGCGAGCGCGCGAACGTCACGGTGGTGACCGCCGGGGTCGACGAGCGCCTCAACGAGCACGCCTACATCGTGCCCGGTCTCGGCGACGCCGGCGACCGCCTTTACGGCATCGTCGACTTGACTCACTGCTCCTCCCGCCCGCGTCATTTCAACGACGCGGGCGGGAGGCTGATGTGCGCATTCTGTGACCTCGAGCCATAGATTTCGTTAGGCTCGGGAGACATGACGACGGGGCACTCACCTTCTGCTGGCGACTACGACGCGACGACGGCGCTCAGCAGGTTCGCCTCGCCGCAGGACCTCGAGCGGATCGCCGAGACTCGTCCCGACCTGCACTCGATCCTGGCGACCAACCCGTCGATCCCACCTCGGGTCCGCGAGATACTGGAGCAGTCCGACGACGCCGTCGTGCGGGAGGTGCTGGAGCGCCAGGCCGGTCGTGGTGCTCAGTCAGCGCAACCGGCGCAGTCTCCTGTCCTAGGCGAGATCGGCCCGATGGCTCCGACGATGGCGGTGGGGACAGCTGCTGGGGCGGCATGGGCGCCACCCCAGCAGGCAGCGTCCACCAGTTCCGGGTACGCGCAGGTCCCTCAGGAGAATGGCGGTCATCAGCTGGGGGCGTCCGGAGCGGCACCGCAGGGAGGGTCGCTTCATGGGTCCTCCGCTCAAAGGGTATGGGGCCGTGGAGCCTCAGGGTCCGCAGGGCTCGCCCCCGCAGGTCTCTCAGGCGGCGCAGCCCGTTGCGGCGGCACAGGCCGTCGCGCCGCCGCCGACCGCCCAGCCGTATTCGGCGTCCTCGATGCAGGCAGCGGCTCAGCCCGTGGACCAGCAGACCGCGATGCCGCCCGGGGTGCCGAGCCGGGTGCCGTCGGAATACGTACTGGGTCACGGCCAGGCTTATGACTCGGGGCAGGCATACGATGCGGGTCAGCCGGCCGCACCGGCCTATGGGACACCGATGTATGCACCACCGACGCAGACCCCGAAGAAACGCCGTCTGCTCAAAGTGGTCGCCGTCGTTCTGCCGATCATTCTCGTTCTGGGCGCCGGAGGCTCGGCCGCCTGGTACTTCCTGGGGCGCAGCGAGGTCTACTTGGGTTCGACGTACGTGACTCCGTCGAATGCCTGGACCAAAGGTGCGGACAAGGCCTGGAGCATCGACGTCGCATCCTTTGAGGAGCCTTTTGTTTTCGGGGATCATCTCCTGACAGTCGACAAGAACACTGGAGAGATCACCGCTTACGGCCCGCTGGGCGATAACATCAAGGAAGCATGGAAGACCACCATTGACGACGAGGACTTCACGTCATCATACGATGACTCACTCGCTCTCATGCAATGGGGCAACAACACACTGGTCTACAAGTCCACCCTCATTGACATGAAAACCGGAAAGACCTCAAAGGCACCCTGGGGTAGCAGCAACTCCGCATTAATCGTCGGCGATACCGCCATTTTCTGCAAGGAGAGCGACAAGTGTACCGCCTGGGGTGCGGACAAGAAACAGAAGTGGTCGCGCACGATCGCCGGGGCGGGAAGACCCTTTGACTCACTGACCACATACAGTACGACCTTTCTGGTCAGAGACAATCAGCGTTATCTGGCACTGTTGAACGCCATCATCGACATCGATAGCGGAGAGACCCGGTTCCTCGGCGGAGGCTCGAAGGCCGACTCAGACTTCATAACCTGGTACTTCCAGGACGGTTGGGGAACTCTGGAGGCAGAGGACAAATCTGATTCCGATTCGAGTTCGTCAGCCGACCAGGAGTACAAAGTGACAGTTTATGATTTCAAGGGGAAGAAACAGGGCAGCTATCGACAGACCCTGCCTGCAGAGGAGACTGTTGTCGAGGAAGATAAAAAGCTCCTCACAGCCGAGGAGCATCGCACCTACTTCAAGGACCAGGACTTCAGTGACGCCAGCCTGACTGCAAGATCAAACAGCGACGGCTGCGTCACTCGGATCAAGCCCAAGCAAGGCAGTTCCTTCAGTGTTCCGGAGGCGGACACAAACACCATATCCTCCGGATGCCCGTCTGTAGCGAAGAGTTCTCAAGATGGCAGCATCGTCAAGCTGATGATACTGGGCAAAGGGGACGTCAACCGGATCAGTACGCTCATGAACGTTAAGACCGGGAAGGAAATTAAGTTCAGCGGAATCGACTTGGAGAATGACGATACGCTCATCATCGCCAAGCCCGATCTCATCATCGGCTACAACAAGTTTGACGGCAAGGTCATCGGCTTCAAACCAGGCTCCTAGGGCAGCGCCGCAGCGGCACTGATGCAGCACTGTCGGACACCTTCCGCACGCCGAGCGCGGTCCGCCCCAGCCGAGAACGCCTCACGCGCCAGGGGATTCAATCCCTGTCCCCGACGGCGTCGAACGCCCTCACTCTCGCAGCTCCACGCCAGCCCTGGTCAGGAGGCTGTGTACCTGCGCGGTGGAGTAGCCCGATTGAGTCGAGATCTGCTGAATCGACGCTCCCTTCACGTACTCATCAGCCAGGATCTGGGCGACGCGATCCGAGAGCCAGTCGCTCATCTGCTCGTCGGATTCCAGGTCGGGCAGGGGGGTCGATATCGCCGCCGGCGTACCCCCGCTGAGCCTTCCCCTGCGGCGTGATCTCTTCATCCGACTCATTGCCCCACACGGACCAGCCCGGCCGCGCGTAGCGGGCGAACATCTCCAGGTACGGACCCGGCGAGCAGCACTCGATGAGGTCGTACTGCTCGTCGGGCTTGCGGCTGTGCTCACGCTTGCGCGTCTCGATCATATTGACTGTTGAGCGCCCCGGCGCCAGCGTTCTCATCGACCCTTTGACGCCGAACAGGATCGGCTCTGTGACATTGCGGAAGTAGAAGCCGACGCCGCGGCCGTCCGGTCCGCCGTCCTTGCGGCGCTTGGCCCAGATGATGTTCGAGACGTAGCGGAATCCCCACGCCTGCATCACCTCCAGTCCCTCCGGAAGCAAGGCGTTGGGTACCCACAGGTACAGATGGGCGTTCGCGGCGGTCACATCACCAACCGGGAGCTCCTTGATCTCCTCGAGGGACATCGTCCCGTACCTGCCCAGACGACGGTGCTCGGGAGCGACCTTGCCGGTTCGATTGGTGAACCGCCACGGAGGGTCGGCCAGAACGGTCTGGAATCCTCCTTCTACCGTAGGAAGTGGAGCGATTTCCGCAGAGGTTCCCAGAGCATTGGACACCCGTTAGATGTACCAGAGATAGATCTGGTTTGTCACTCTTGAGGCTTTTACGTGGATGGAGACCGCTCGCGACCCATGTCATCATGCCGGACTCCTGGCAGTTCCATGCTGGGGGCCGGCGGGACTGGCGCGGATCGCGCGCTTCCGCGGCAACCTGAGGCGACCGTGTCTCCGACGCCGGCGGGGGACATTGCGCGCGGCCGGGTGCGGTCCGCTCCAGCCGGGGACAGCCCGCGCGTTCGGGGACAGGATTCCCGTCCCCGACGGCGTCGAACGTCCCCGACGGCGTCGAACGTCCCCGACGGCGTCGAACGTCCCCGGCCGCAAGGAAATGTCCCCGGCCGCGCGGAGCGTACCCGCCCGAGGGGGTGCGCCGCGGGGCTACACGACGGAAACATCCCGCCCCGGCGCCACACGTCCCACCCCACCCACCACTAAAGACTTATAAATATTACTGTTTCACTAAGCCATTCAACATAAGAGAACTCTCACGCTCACCCTATGGTCCCTCTAGGACTGGCTCGTGACAGTTGACGCATGAACACCTCACGCCGCATCCTCGCCCTGGCTCTGCTCATGCTCGTCCCGGTGGCGCTGGCGCTGGCCGCCGAGTTCATGGCCGTCGTCCCCGGCCCGCCCGCGCAGCCCAGCCCGGTCCACCTGACCTCTGCTGGTCACGGGAGCTGATGCCGATGACCACCGTCCCTCATCTCCTCCCCCACTGGCCGCCGACCCGGTCTCCGGCCCCTCGGTACCCGCCCGACTGCGCATCGTCGCCTGGATGCTGTTCGTCGTCGCCCTGGGCCTGACCAGCATGATCGTCTCCGTGCGCTCCACCCTCATGGCGGACATCTCCCGCTCCGCCAACGCTGACGTCGCCCACGAGGTCAAGGAGCTGCAGAACTTCGCCTCCACCGGCGTCGACCCGCGCACCTCCCAACCCTTCACCTCCACCACCCGCCTCATGGAGGTCTACCGGGACGGCCAGCAGCTCACCGACCGCGAGGCCGTCATCATCTACAACCACGCCACCGGCAAGGCCACCCAGGCCTCCGGCGCCTCCGCCCCGAACCTGAACCTGACCAGCACGGACCCCCTGTTCGTCAAGATGCTGCAGTCTCCATCGGGCGCCACCAGCTACGGCAGCGGGGAGGTCCGCTGGGCCCGGGTCGAGATCGAACCCGACAACCCCTCCCAGCACCTGTCCGTCATCACCATGAGCTTCACCGCCTCCCGCGTGGACCAGCTCAACGCCACGATCTGGCTCATGGTCGGCATCAGCGCGGCCGTCCTGGTCCTCACCGGCGTCGTCGGGCTGCTCGTGGCCCGCCAGATCCTGCGTCCCCTGCACGACCTGCGCACCGCGGCCGCCTCCGTCTCCACCCAGGACCTCAACCGCCGCCTGCCCGTCAAGGGTCGCGACGACATCGCCGGTCTGACCGAGGAGTTCAACGGCATGCTGGACCGCCTCCAAGAGGCCTTCGACGGCCAGACCCAGTTCGTCCTGCGCGCCCACCAGGAGATCTCCGGCCCCCTGGCCGTCATGGACGCGCGCCTGGCCAGCCAGCCGGCCACCCGCACCGTGCGCCAGCAGCGCAACCAGATCGCCGAGCTGCAGCGGGTCCTCAACGACCTCCAGTCCCTCACCCAGGCCGAACGGCGCGACTTCGCCCACCTCACCCCCGACGTCGATGTCACCGAGCTGGCCAGCACCCTGTGCGACGACGTCGAGGCCATGGCCCCGGGCCGCTGGAGCTTCGACCTCAGGGCCCGCGGCACGGCCACACTCGACGTCGAGCGCCTGCGTCAGGCCACCGCTCACCTCGCCCGCAACGGGCTGCAGCACGGCGACGGCCCCTCACCCTCACCATCGCCCCCGGGACCGACGGCTACGGCCGCAGCGGCCTGGAGATCTCCGTCACCGACGAGGGCCCCGGCCTGGCTGACGACGACGTTGACTGGCTCTTCGAGCGATTCACACAGGGCGAGGCCGGCGGCAGGCCACGCGGCAGCGGGCTGGGTCTGGCCATCGTGCGGGCCATCGCCGACGCCCACGACGGCACCGTCTTCGCCGTCTCCGCCTCGGGCCAGGGCGCCACCGTCGGCCTGCGCATCCCGGCCGACAGCTCCTGGCGCCTCTCCTCGGACCAAGATCCCGCCGTCGTCGTCTCTCCGGCCACCGCCCCCTCCTCGCGCACCTCCGCGGCCACGGCGCCCCGGGTGAGCCGCGGTGAGCCGGCGGCCGTCCACGATGACAGCGCCCGCGGCGACCGCACCCACGATGACCGCGCGCACGGCGCCTCGGGAGAGGAGGCCGGCTCATGACCACCGCGGCTGACGCCGTCGTCTCCTTCGAGACCGATGTGCCCACCATGCGCGAGACCCTGCCGCTCTCCCTGGCCGGGAGCGGCGAACCGACCCCAACCCGCCGCCTGCCGTGGCGGCGCATCATCTCCGCCGCCCTTGCCGTATGCCTGTGCGCAGCCGTGGGCGTGGCCGCCTGGCGCGCCGGCGGCGCCGAGGGGAGCCTGACCGTCACCGGCGCGATCACCCTCATCATCTTCATCGCCTCGGTGTGGGCCTGGGCCTTCACGAGCGTGGACGACACCTACATCTCCCTGGGCGCCGCCACCGCCCTGGTCCTCACCGGTGCCCTGAGCCCGGACGAGATGTTCGCCAGCCTCGGTGACGACACGATCTGGTTGCTGGTGGCGGCCTTCGTCATCGCCGTCGGGGTGAGCGCCTCGGGCCTGACGGGCCGCCTGGCGGCCTGGTTGGTGACCGGCACCGACCACCCGCGCATCCTGCTCCACCTGGTGACGGCCGCGATCGTCGCCACCGTCTTCGCGGCCCCCTCCACCTCGGGGCGGGCCGCCCTGCTGCTGCCGGTGTACACGGCCCTGGCCGGTGCTCTGCGCACCGGGTCGGGCGACGACGACGCCCTGGTGGCCTCCCGCAAGCGGCTGGTCCACGCCCTGTCGCTCATCTTCCCCACCGTCATCCTGCTGTCCGCGGTCGGCTCCTTCCTGGGGGCGGGCGCCCACCTGGTGACCTCCCACATCGTGGCCTCGGCCGGTGGGCAGGAGTTCTCCTTCGCCGGCTGGCTGCTGCTGGGCCTGCCTTTGGCGGCCCTGTCCAGCCACCTGTCCACCGAGCTCATCGTGTGGATGTTCACCCGCAAGGAGGACATGCGCCGCCGGGTGCACGTCGACATCGCCGACCTCGCGGCGGCCTCCCCGACCCCGGTCACCGGCCCCCTGACCCAGGCCGAGAACCGGGCTGCCCTGCTCGTCGGCACGGTCGTGGTGCTGTGGTGCACCGAGGCCCTGCACGGGATCGACCCGGCCATCGTGGCCCTCATGGGGGTCCTGGTGACCTCGCTGCCCGGCTACGGCTCGGTGGCTCTGCGCAAGGCGCTGGCCAAGGCCCCCTGGTCGCTGCTGGTCTTCATGGCGGCCACCCTCGCCATGGGGGACGCGCTGGTGTCCACCGGCGCCGCGAAGTGGGTGGCGACCTCCGCCTTCAACGCCGTGAAGATCCACTCGCCCTGGCCCTTCATGCTGGTCGTCGTGGTGCTCTCGACGGCGGCGCACCTGGTCATCCAGTCGCGTTCGGCCCGCTCTGCCGTCCTCATCCCGATCGTCGTGGCCCTGGCGCCGGCGGTGGGGGTCAGTCCGGCCGCGGCGGCCTTCGCCTCGACCGCCGCGGCGGGCTTCTGCCACACGCTGCCGTCCTCGGCCAAGCCCGTGGCCATGTTCTCCGACATCGAGGGCATGGAGACCTTCTCCCCCGACGATCTGCGGCGCCTGTCGCTGATCCTCGGTCCTCTCATGGTGGTCCTGGTCATGGCGTGCAGCGCCTGGCTGTGGCCGCTGCTGGGCCTGAGCTGGTGAGGCCGGGCGCCCACCGCGCCCCGGGCCCGCCCCATCCCCTGAGAACCCCGCACACATCGCAACCCTGGAGGAAAGTCATGCCCACGTCCGTTCCCACCCGCATTCTCGTCGCCCCTCCGGTTTCAGGAGAGCCTGTCCCCCGAGGGGGTGTGCCAGGCGGTGGCCGCCGGGGTGCGCCGTCTCCTGCCTGGCGCCGTCGTCGTCGAGCTGCCCCTGGTCGACGGTGGTGAGGGCTCGGCGGCCACGATGGCCCGCGCCACCGGCGGCGACCTCGTCACCACCCGTGTCACCGGCCCCGTCGGTGAGCCGGTCGACTCCTACCTGGCCCGGCTGGGCGGCTCGGCCCAGGGGACCTGGCTGGTGGAGATGGCCGCGGCGGCCGGTCTGCGCCTGGTGCCCGCAGGGATGCGCGACCCCGGCGCCACGACGACCACCGGCGTCGGCGAGCTCATCTCGGTGGCACTCGATAACGGGGCCCGGCGCATCATCATCGGCTGCGGCGACTCGGGGACCTGCGACGGCGGGGCCGGCGCGCTCGTCGCCCTGGGTGCCCGGCTTCTGGACGCAGGCGGCGATGAGGTCGACCCGATCGGCTCGAACCTGGCCCGGATCCAGCGGATCGAGACCTCCGGCATGGACCCCCGCCTGCGCGACGTCGAGGTCCTCGTGGCCGGCAACATGCACAACCTCCTCACCGGTGAGCGCGGAGTGGCCCGCGTGTTCGGGCCGCAGAAGGGGGCAACGCCGGAGCAGGTGGAGGCGCTCGAGGCGGGGCTGGTCCACTGGGCCGGTCTGCTCACCGAGGCCTTCCCGGCCCAGGCTGCCCACCGCGACCCTGCTCACCGGGCCCGGAACCGGCGCCTCGGGCGGCCTGGGGGCCGGGCTCGCCGCGGGGCTGGGGGCCAGACTGTGCTCGCGCTTCGACGTCCTCATGGATGCCGACCTGTGCGGCGTCGACCTCGATGCCCAGATCGCCCGAGCCGACCTGGTCATCACCGCCGAGGGCGCCGTCGACTTCCAGACACCGCGCGGCAAGATCCCCGCCGAGGTGGGACGCCGAGCCAAGCTGGCCGGTAAACCGGTCATCGCGCTGGCCGGCTCCATCGGAGAGGGCTCCGAGGCCGTCCACGCCGCCGGGATCGACGCCGTCATGGGCATCATCCCGGTCCCCATGGACCTGTCCGAGGCCGTCTCCCGTGCCGACGAGCTCGTCAGCGACGCCACCGAGCGGGCACTGCGCCTCATCCTCCTGGGGGCCGCCATCGCCGCCTGAGCCCGCCGTCCCCGAACCGGCGGGGACATTCCGCGCGGCCGGGTGCGGTCCGCTCCAGTCGGGGACAGTCCGCGCGTTCGGGGACAGGAATCCCGTCCCCGACGGCGTCGAAGGTCCCCGTCCGCACGAGATTGTCCCCGGACGTAACGAGGTCCCGGCCATGAGTGGGGTACTCACACAGGCCGCCCCGCTCGCCGCGCCTCCGGCGACCGGTACACCGGTCTTCCCAACCAGCGTAGATCGGCCATCAGCACAAACAAGCGGCCCCGCACCTCAGGTGCGGGGCCGCCGGAGTAAGCGCACCGGTCCAAGCCCGGTGCTCGATGCCTGCCTAGGCTAGCACACTATTATGTACCCATGTCTCGCGAGAACGCGCTCCTGGAACTGCTCGGTTCGGCACGTCACCAGACGTACATGGACGCAGCCACAGGCAACCCCCAGCGAGCAGCGGAGCTCTATGAGTGGAGCAACAAGCTCGCAGGCGCTTGGCACTCTCACATCGCCTACGTGGAAGTTGCCGTACGCAACGCAATCGATCGGCAACTCTGCACCTGGAACGCCTCACAGGTGCGACCAGACGGAAGCCGCTACTCCAGAGACTGGACTTGCCCCAACGGCGCTGCAGACGGGATCTACGCCATCATCGGCAGAAATATCTCTGAAGCCCGCACAAGCGCAGCCAATGAGGCGAGGCGACGGCCAGCAAGCCATCCTCGCCATGACACGTCACCCACCCATGACGATGTTGTCGCTCAGATGACTTTCGGGGTGTGGACACGACTAGTACTTCATCCACCAGAGTTCTCCGGTACCCGCCCGCAACGCACCGGCGTCAAACAGCGTGATCTTTGGGAAAAGTGCCTCCGCATGACCTTCCCAGGTGCACCCACGGGGGACGCTGGCCGGCTCAAGACGGGCAGGCAGCTGGAAGGAATCAGACGCATACGCAACCGAATCGCCCATCACGATAACCTCCTCGAGATCGACACCATTGCCCGCCTCAACGGTTCCTTAACACTGCTGAAGTACATCAACCCTGCCTTCCCCGACCTCGTCATGGCCCACAACACGCTGCGGCGTGTAGCCAAGGAGGATCCTCGAATCTACTGGTAGATAACACAGTCCAGGCTTGAACAGCTCGTGCGCGCCGAAACCCCAACCTCAGCGAGTGGTCATCGGACGTCCTCAGTTGGTGGGATACTTCTGCCCGATCCCCCATCCTGACGACGAAGAGGCCGACTGTGAGTAGAGAGACTGAGCGCGCTGCGCTTCACCGTGCGATCTGGCAGGTTGCCAACGACCTGCGCGGGAGCGTAGACGGATGGGACTTCAAGGCCTACGTCCTGGGCTTTCTTTTCTACCGGTTCATCTCCGAGAACCTCACCGAGTACATCAACGCCGGCGAGCGCGAGGCCGGGGACCCAGACTTCGACTACCGCTTCCTGTCTCACGCCGACGCCGAGGGTGCCCGCGAGGGCATCATTGAGGAGAAAGGCTTCTTCATCGCCCCGGGGGACCTGTTCGGCAACGTGCGCGAGCGGGCACCGCGCGATGAGAACCTCAACGAGACCCTGTCACGCATCTTCAAGAGCATCGAGGCCTCCGCGACCGGCACGGGCTCGGAGTCCGACCTGCGGGGCCTGTTCGACGACGTGGACGTCAACTCCACCAAGCTGGGCCGCACGGTGGCCCAGCGCAACGACAAGCTCACCCGGCTCATGCAGGCGATCGGGGACCTTGACCTGTCCTACGGGGAGTCCTCGATCGATACCTTCGGCGACGCCTACGAGTACCTCATGACGATGTACGCGTCGAACGCGGGCAAGTCGGGCGGTGAGTTCTTCACCCCGCAGGAGGTCAGCGAGGTGCTGGCCCGCATCACGGTCATGGGCAAGGAGAGTGTCAACCGCGTCTACGACCCAGCCTGCGGCTCGGGCTCGCTGCTGCTGAAGTTCGCGAAGGTACTCGGTAAGGAGAACGTGCGCGGCGGGTTCTTCGGCCAGGAGATCAACCTGACCACCTACAACCTGTGCCGGATCAACATGTTCCTGCACGACATCAACTTCGCCGACTTCAGCATCGCCCATGGGGACACGCTCACAGACCCGGCGCACTGGGACGATGAGCCCTTCGAGGCAATCGTCTCCAACCCGCCGTACTCGACCAAGTGGATCGGCAAGGACGATCCGGCTCTCATCAACGATCCACGCTTCTCCCCAGCGGGCGTACTGGCCCCGAAGTCGAAGGCGGACCTGGCCTTCACCATGCACATGCTGTCCTGGCTGGCAGTGGATGGGACAGCGGCGATCGTCGAGTTCCCGGGTGTGCTCTACCGCGGCGCCGCGGAGGCTAAGATCCGCCAGTACCTGGTGGAGAACAACTATGTCGACGCCGTCATCCAGCTTCCACCGGACCTGTTCTTCGGGACGAATATCAAAACCTGCATCATCGTGCTCAAGAAGTCAAAGCAGGACAACAACGTCCTGTTCATGGACGCCTCAAAGCAGTTCGTGAGGCAGGGCAACAAGAACAAGCTCTCGACGGAGAACCAGGAGATGATCTTGGAAACGCTCGCCAAGCGCGCCGACGTCGATCACGTGGCCGCACTGGTGAGCGCGGAGGCAATCAGGGAGAACGGTTTCAACCTGTCAGTGTCCTCCTACGTGGAGGCGGAGGACACTCGCGAGGAGGTCGACATCGTGGAACTCAATGCCCGGATCAAGGAGATCGTGGAGCGGCAGGCGGTGCTGCGCGCCAGCATCGATGAGATCGTCGCCGACCTCGAAGGCGGTGCCCGGTGAGCCGCATCGACGACCTCATCCGCGACCTCTGCCCCGACGGCGTTGAGTACAAGCCACTTGGCGAAGTCGGCCGTCTACTTGGAGGCTTGACAGGAAAAACCAAGGCGGATTTCGTCGACGGCACAGCTCGGTACGTGTCGTACAAGAACGTATATTCGAACCTCGAAGTCGACGTAACCGCAGACGATTTCGTCAGAATCAGCGATTCAGAGACACAAAACACCCTCCAGGTTGGCGACATACTTTTCACTGGATCCTCAGAAAACAGAGAAGAAGTCGGACTTACGTCCGTCATCACATCACTGCCCCCAGAGCCATTATATCTCAACAGTTTTTGCATCTGCTTTCGACCCACCGAAAACTTCATCCTACTTCCTGAATTCGCAAAGCATCTTTTTCGATCAGCCGCCATTCGACATCAGGTCATCAAGACAGCAACAGGCGTAACAAGAATAAACATTTCTCGCAAAAATCTCACAAAGATACAAGTCCCCCTACCGCCGGCTGAAGTGCAACAAGAGGTCGCGAGGACACTAGATCAGTTCACTCAGCTGGAGGCGGAGCTGGAGGCGGAGCTGGAGGCACGCCAACGGCAGTATTCACACTTCGCCAATGCAGTCACACGCTCAGAACACACAATCGCTCTGGGACAGGTAGCCACTTTCGATTACGGACTCACAGCTAAAGCAAAGGACACAGGAACACACAGATTCATACGAATCACCGACATCTCCCCGAACGGATACCTGTTACCGAACAACGCAAAGTATGTAGACATAACCCCAGACAACAATCGCTTCATAGCAAACGACCGAGACATTCTTGTCGCCAGAACCGGAGCTTCCTACGGAAAAACCCTCCTTGTTCGTTCCGAGATTCCTATGTCGTTTGCATCCTACCTTATTCGCATCAACCTCAACCCTCTTCAGATAGATCCAGAATTTTATTGGCATTTCACACACAGTCGAGACTATTGGAAGCAGGCCGCGTCTCTCGTCACCAAAGGCGGGCAGCAACAATTTAACTCAAACGCCCTCAAACGTATTGAAACACCCATCCCGCCACTCACTCAACAACGAGAAATAGCCAAATCACTTAATCATCTCTACTCTCTTGCACATGACCTAACCTCTGGGCTTCCCGCCGAAATCGAGGCTCGTCGCAAGCAGTACGAGTATTACCGCGACCGCCTCCTCACCTTCCCTGAAAAGAACTAACCTCATGAGCGGAAAACACATCGAGCTCTTCCTCGTTGATGGGGAACCCGGCGGCATCACGACCGCGAACGTCTCGGGGTGGACCGGTCATATCCTCTCAGGCCCTCGCGCAGCCCTCACTCGCATCCTCGCTCGAGACGAGGCTCACCGCAACGGCATCTATCTCCTGCTTGGTGACGACCCTGGTGCGATCGAGAGCGTCGCCTGCTATATCGGGAAAACCGAGGACTTCTCCGCCCGATTCCGTCAGCACGACCGCCAGAAGGACTGGTGGAACCGGGCAGTCCTCATCAGCAGTCGTGACGATTCCTTCAACGAAGGACACTGGGGCTATCTTGAAGCCCGACTTATCGAAGTCGCCGCTACAGCCAAACGCTGTACCCTGCCGGACAATGCTCAAACTCCACAGCCCCGCAAACTCTCGGAGGCTCAGCAGTCCGATGCTGAGGTATTTCTCGAGCAGATCCGCGGCATTCTTTCGGTCCTTGGAGTCAACATTCTACGTGGCACTCACAGGACTCCTGAACAGCAAGCACCTCCACCAGATATCGACTCTCCGATTTTCACACTCACTGCCCCTAAGCGCAGAGTTAAAGCCCGAGGTCGCGTTGTCGGGGACGAGTTCATCATGCTGGAAGGATCCCGCGTCGTCGGCGAATGGACCAACGCGGGGCGCACGTCAAGTACCCGCAGATCCTACGAATCCCTCCGCACCCAACACGCCAAACTCGTCGATGACGGAAGTATCGCTGTCGAGGGAACGATCGGAACTCTCACACGGGATATCCCCTTCCCCTCACCATCCACCGCCGGCTCTATTGCCGTCGGCTACTCCTGCAACGGCCGTATCGCCTGGAAGTGGACAGGCGGCACCTACGGTGACTGGGAGAACCGCGACCTGCCCACCGTTTCCACCTCCCCAGATGAAACTCTCCAACCCTAACGAAAGCGTCCTCCCATGACCATTCGTGAAGCCTCCGCCGTCGGCGTCGAACCGGTTGTTCTCACCAGTGAGAGCACCGTCGTCGGACTCTATGAGCCCGAGGAGACCGACCGCGCCGGCTACCAGTCGGAGGCCGAACTGGAGGCGGCCTTCATCCACCAGCTGCAGGCTCAGGCCTACGAGTACGTCACCTTCTCCTCGGAGACCGAGCTCATCGCCAACCTGCGCACCCAGCTCGAAGCGCTCAACGACTACACCTTCACCGATGAGGAGTGGGAGCGCTTCTTCGCCCAGTCGATCCGCACCCGCTCAGGCGGCGGGGACGAGATCGCGGAGAAGACACGTCGCATCCAGGAGGACCACGTCCAGACCCTCATCCGGGACAACGGCGAGTCCAAAAACATCCGGCTCATCGACAAGCAGCACATCCACAACAACCGCCTGCAAGTCACCAACCAGTACGTCGTCGATACCGGCGCCCACCACACCCGCTATGACGTCACGGTCCTCGTCAACGGCTTGCCGCTAGTGCATATCGAGCTCAAGCGCCGCGGCGTGCCCATCCGCGAGGCCTTCAACCAGATCAACCGCTACCAGCGTGACTCCTTCTGGGCGGGCGCCGGTCTATTCGGCTACGTCCAGATCTTCGTCATCTCCAACGGCACCCAGACCAAGTACTACTCGAACACCACCCGCTTCGACCACGTCACCGAGTCCACACGGGGCAAGCGCGAGTCCAAGGCCGCCAACTCCGACTCCTTCGAGTTCACCTCCTGGTGGTCCGACGCCGCCAACAAGCCGATCACGGACCTGGCCGACTTCACCCGGACCTTCTTCGCCAAGCACACGCTGCTGGCCCTACTGACCCGCTACTGCGTCTTCACCACCACGCAGAAACTGCTGGTCATGCGGCCCTACCAGATCGCCGCGATCGAGGCGATCCTCCAGAGGATCCTCACGGCGTCGGCCAACAAGCAGACCGGCACCGTGGCCGGTGGCGGCTACATCTGGCACACCACCGGCTCGGGCAAGACCCTCACCTCCTTCAAGACCGCCAAGCTGGCCGCCGGGATGGAGGGGATCGACAAGGTCATCTTCGTCGTCGACCGCAAGGACCTGGACCACCAGACCATCAAGGAGTACAACCGCTTCGCCGAGGGGACGGTCTCCGCAGAACCAGTCCACCAACCAGCTGAGCAGGCAGATCAACGACCCGGATGCGAGCATCATCGTCACCACGATCCAGAAGCTCTCCAACTTCGTGGGGCATAACCGTAAGCACGCCATCTACACCGGGCACGTCGTCCTCATCTTCGACGAGTGCCACCGCAGCCAGTTCGGGGACATGCACACGGCCATCACCAAGGCCTTCCGCAACTACCACCTCTTCGGGTTCACGGGCACACCGATCTTCGCGGCCAACTCCGGCTCCAGCGGCAACGTCCAGCTGCGCACCACCGCGCAGGCCTTCGGCGACCAGCTGCACACGTACACGATCGTGGACGCGATCCGAGACAAGAACGTGCTGCCATTCCGCATCGACTACATCGACACGATCAAGATGCCCGACGCCATGCGCGACGCCGAGATCAGTGGGATCGACACCGAGCGGGCGCTACTGGCACCCGAACGGCTGGTCCAAGTGGTGGGCTACATCCGTGAGCACTTCGACCAGAAGACGCGGCGCAACTCCTCCTACACGCTGGGGCAGAAGCGGGTGCTGGGCTTCAACTCCTTGTTCGCGACGGCGTCGATCCGGGCGGCGCGCGCCTACTACATGGAGTTCAAGCGGCAGCAGGAGGGGCTGGCCTCGGACCGGCGCCTGAGCGTCGGCATTGTTTACTCCTACGCGCCCAACGCCGATGCGCCCGGTGAGACGCTGGCCGATGAGGCCGTGGACCCCTCGCAGCTGACCGCCGACGACCGTGCCTTCCTCGATGAGGCGATCCGCGACTACAACGCGCAGTTCGGCACCGCCTACGACACGAGCGCGCAGGGCTTCGAGGGCTACTACGAGGACATCTCCCGGCGGCTGGCGAGCGGACCATCGACCTGGTCATCGTGGTCAACATGTTTCTCACCGGGTTCGACTCAAAGACCCTCAACACTCTGTGGGTGGACAAGTCGCTGCGCACGCACGGGCTCATTCAGGCGTTCTCGCGCACGAACCGGATCCTGAACTCAGTCAAGACCTACGGGAACGTGGTCTGCTTCCGGGACCTGCAGGAAGACACCGATGAGGCCATCGCCCTGTTCGGCAACAAGGCCGCCGGTGGACTGGTGCTCCTCAAGCCGTACAAGGAGTACCTGGAGGAGTATCTGGAGAAGATTGGCGAGCTACGAGCCAGGTTCGAGCCGGGTCAGATGATCGCCTCGGAGGCCGAGCAGAAGGAGTTCATCCGGCAGTTCGGGAAGATCCTGCGGCTGCGCAACATCCTGGCGAGCTTTGACGACTTCGGAGACGACGACGTCATCGGCGAGGCTGAGTTCCAGGACTACCGCAGCGTGTACGTGGATCTGTACGCCGAGATGCGGCGGGGGGCCGACGTGGAGAAGGAGGTCGTCAACGACGATCTCGTCTTCGAGATTGAGCTGGTCAAGCAGGTTGAGGTGGGAGTCGACTACGTCCTCATGCTGGTGGAAAAGCACCGCGAGGAGGCGGGTGACGGCGAGGACAAGGAGATCCCGGTGGAGATCCGCCGGGCGGTGATGTCCAGTCCCAGCCTGCACAACAAGCGGGACCTCATTGAGGAGTTCGTGCACGCGGTGTCAGCCTTCGGGGACGTGGACGAACAGTGGCGGGCATTCATCGAGCAGCGGCGCAGCGAAGAGCTGGCAGCGATCATCCGCGACGAGAAGCTGCGCGAAGGGCCAGCGAAGGCCCTGGTGGAGGCCGCGCTGCGGAACGGGTACGTGCCCACTGAGGGAACCGCGATCACAAGGATCTTGCCACCCACCCCCAGATTTCGCCGCGCGGCTGACGACAGCCACGACGAGAAGAAGCGCCGCGTCCAAGCCGCCCTCGCCGCCTACGTCGAGCGGTTCCGGGGACTCACCTCCACACCAACTACAAACTAGTCTCTAGGATATCAATGACTTTTCCAGAATCCGAAGCATGCCTGGCTCACACGCAGTCTTTGAATCCCGGAAACGACGAAGCGATATTGATAGAGTTTGACAATGAAGGTGCATTAGTGACATGGCCTCGGAGTCAATCTTTAATCGATGTATTAAATTCGACCGACTCCAACTATACTCCCGAGCCACTTATCGCAAGAACCACTAAAGGGTGGGTAACACTCAATGATGGCGTATTTCGAGGATCATCCTCTTCATCACTATCGCACAGCGAGCTAAGATTCCGGTATCGGCATGCAATTAATGCCGGACGCAACGGTAGGGACTATTCAGAAATCAATGGACTTACATCTAAAATCGACGGCCTTGCAGAATGGGCAAAAATGTGGCCGATCGAAACGGAATTCAAGTTCGACGATACACAAAACAAACCGATCGAGATTTCGGTAACAGCGAAGAACCTTCCTCCGAAACACCTTCCGGGGGAACTCAGTCCACAACTTGAAACCTATTATCTGCATAAGCCACCAGAATACGATGAAGCGACATCGATATCTGGGGCTCTCGTCTACAGAACACACTCAGAGTTTTTGACAAGTTGGCAAGATCACGAGACATCCCACCAAATGATGGCTGACCTGATGACACTCGCTTATGGTAGAGCCTGCCGATTCACTATAGAATCGGCACGGAGAACAGATGACGAATTAATCAGAAAAGGTCAGACCGTCCAGCAATGGCGCGACGCTTTTGCTCCTGCGGCACACAGAAAGAAGGCACCCTCAGAAAAGGCCTCCACGAACGTCTCACCTTTATTCCATCTCGATGAAACTGACTCAAACAAACTTGAATACTGGCTGTCCCCAAGGTCGCCATGGCGTCGCGCGCTAAACATCGCAGTATCGACATATTTTAGCGGCAATCTCACTTCGGAAATGAAATACATTAACGTAGCGATAGCCTTGGAATCTTTAGGTTACTCTATTGGACGACACCTTAGCTCACCCAAGAGCCAACTTAGAACATTCAATGACCAACTGCGTCAGGTCGTCAGATTGGTAGGAGAGCCAACTATGTCCATCATCACAAAATCATCAACTACGGACAATTGGATTACTGAAGCAGGAAATGCCTACAACGGACTAAAGCATGCGAACAGAAAAGTAACAGACTGGCGTGTCGCCGACGAAATGGCTAAACAAGGACTCGCATTGATTCGCGCCTGGACCGCTATCGAACTCGGAGTGGATGCCGAGGTAGTGCACGATCGACTAAGGATCCACTGATCGCTCAGCTCGAATCGTTACCTACAATGCGAGACCGCGGCGCGATGCGCTTTGGTGGTCAACATAAACTGGATGTTGTTTTGCTGAGTCCAATTTCCTTCGCGCTTCATAAATTTTTCTGCACCGCAGCACATGTTTTCACAGAGACCAGCAACATTCACTGTTGCAGTATAAGTTCTATTGACCTTCAGATCACCATATTGACATTCACTATACCCATATCCATCAGAACCTCCCAATACTAGTCGAAGTTGGTAATCGGCGACTTCGGGACCACCCTTATTTGCCCCCTTTCTTTTGACGTCACTGCTCCCTTCATGAAGAAAGGAGCACCTTAACGCATAGCATGCGTCACCGGTGAAGAAATACGGCGATTTCTTCTCGAAACATATTTCATCCTCTTCGTTCGCCTCAATGAATTTCACATACTCTGGCGCTACCCATTTTTCAAACCACGTGACATATCGATCGTAAGACTTCACCTGTGTGCCAGAATTTTCCGTGGCACCACACATGTCGGGAATCATCAGGGCTAGAGCGAGTGCAGCGAGATATAGTTTATTTTCCAAACAGCAGCGCACTTCTGAAATAACAGCATCCACGATAATTCTCCTATCTTTAACATAGTGTTGAAAATTACTTAGACTTAGCGACGAATTTCGCCCTAAAGGCCCATCCTCCTAGGCCTTCACCCAAGGTTAGCACCGTAACCCCAGGAAGCTCAACGCCCAAATTCGACCACCAAGAATCATCAAGCCTTTTTAATGAGTTTTACAAATCAACACAAAACACTCCTATACGAACTTACCTGTCACGCAACTCAACTAATTTGACTCAGATCGAGCTTCGTATCAGAATCATTGTTATCAATTAACTGCTTTTGTACCAGGCGACGGCGATTTTGGACGCGGTCGCGCAGGTGGAGTTTGGCCAGG